>Ga0210377_10000016_pt1 | contig 174803 bp, 173 predicted proteins | sample PLM4_65_b1redo_FD_155480 | JGI IMG/M metagenome (GOLD analysis project Ga0210377, IMG submission 155480) | Groundwater sediment microbial communities from an aquifer in East River, Colorado, USA - PLM4_65_b1 redo | ecosystem: Environmental > Terrestrial > Soil > Riparian zone | place: USA... | reverse complement strand
ATGCTGTGCAACTCTATTTAGGAAATGACATCGTCGATACTTTTGAGTACCGAATGCCGGACGATTTGCTACCAGTTGAGCAAGCTATCAGTCTCGGGTAACCGATGTCTTGACATATGGGACCATTAGAATTGGGTAACCGATGTCCTGACATTTGACACCTAAGCGACCCATGATGTTTAATCGAGTCATTCCATATTGAAGGTGCCCATCGTATGACCCTTGATTACGCCACCCTCGACCTGTTGCGCCAGAGCCATCCGGCTTGGCGGCTGCTGCGCTCAGATCATGCGCCGCTGGTGGCGAGTTTTCTACGGCGCGTATTCATCGCGCCCAATGTTCGGGTGATCGCTCAGGCGGATTTGGCTGAAGCTCTTGAGGATGAACTGTTCGCCCTTCGGGAACGGCTGGGCGCGGCTGCATTCCCTAAGCCGGCGCTCGATTACCTCAACGACTGGGCGAGTACTGAGAAGGGTTGGCTACGCAAGTTCTATGTGCAAGGGTCGGACGAACCGCATTTCGACCTGACCCCGGCGGTCGAGAAGGCGATTGCCTGGCTGGAGACGCTCACCGAGCGCAGCTTCGTGGGCACCGAATCGCGCCTGCTCACGCTGTTCGGGCTGCTGAAGCAGATGAGCGCGGGCAGCGAAACAGACCCGCAAGCGCGTATTGCGGAATTGCAGAAGCGGCGCGACGAGATTGACGCCGAAATCGCCCGTGTCCTGTCTGACGACATTCCGCTGTTGGACGACACAGCGCTGAGAGACCGCTTTCAACAATTTATGCAGCTTGCCCGCGAACTGCTCACTGATTTTCGCGAGGTGGAGAACAACTTTCGCAGGCTGGACCGGCGCGTGCGGGAACGCATCGCGCTATGGGAGGGATCAAAAGGAGCGCTGCTGCAGGAAATCATGGGCGAACGCGATGCTATTTCCGACTCAGACCAGGGACGGAGCTTTCGCGCATTTTGGGATTTTCTGATGTCCAGCAGCCGGCAGGAGGAACTTTCGGCGCTGCTTGAACGCGTTTTAACGCTGCCTCCAATCGCCGAGCTCAAGCCCGACGACCGCACCCGCCGAGTGCATTACGACTGGCTGGAGGCCGGTGAGCACACTCAGCGCATGGTAGCCCAGCTCTCGCAGCAGTTGCGGCGCTTTCTTGACGACCAGGCCTGGCTGGAGAACCGCCGTATCATGGATATTCTGCACGGCATCGAAGCCAAAGCACTTGCCCTGCGGGAATCATTGCCAACTGATGAGGTGATGAACATTGCAGACACCGCTGCCGACATCGAGTTGCCGATGGAACGGCCACTTTACACTCCAGCTATTAAACCATTGATTGCCGATATCGAGCTGGAGTCAGGCGACGCCGAAGTGGATGCGGCAGCGCTCTACTCTCAGGTGGTGATCGACAAAGCGCAGCTGGTCAGGCATATCCGCAAGGCTCTTCAGGATCGTTCGCAAATTACCCTGCGTGAACTCTGCAAGATGCATCCGCTCCAGCATGGTCTCGCTGAGCTGGTGGCGTATTTGCAGCTTGCAAGTGACGCTTTCAAGAGCGTGGTGGATGAAGAGGCGGTGGAGATAATTGTCTGGAATCGTATGGGGCCGGACGGCCTGGAATATGCGAAGCAGGCGCGTTTGCCGCGCGTGATCTTTGTGAGGTGACATGGCGGAACAAGAATTTGAAAATGCCGCACCAGCGGATAATTTATCGGTGTTGGTTATCACGTTGCTCAAAGGCGTGATCTATCAAGAAGCTGACGCAGGACTTTGGAGTGCCTTGCTCAACCTGCAAGCCCGTGTGCGCGATTATGTGGCAATACTTGGCCTGGAACTGGTGTTTGACGAGGCCGAGGGCTATGCCTTCTTACGCTCACGCCAGGAAAACGAAGATGAAGCAACACCAAAGATCCCGCGGTTGGTAGCGAGGCGTCCTTTGTCGTTTCCCGTGAGCTTGCTATTGGCGCTACTGCGCAAAAAAATGGCCGAGTTCGACGCGAGCGGCGGCGACACGCGCCTTGTGCTTTCCCGGGAAGAGATAGTTGAGTTGATCCGGGTGTTCATGCCCGAAAGCGGTAATGAAGCCAGGTTGACCGACCAGATTGAAACTCATCTTAACAAGATCGTTGACTTGGGATTCCTGCGCAGGCTTAAACCGAGCGCGGGGCAAGCGGTAATGTTCGAGGTCCGGCGCATCCTCAAGGCTTTTGTTGACGCACAATGGCTGGCCGATTTCGATACGCGATTGGCGGCCTACCAGACACAACTCGGTGTGACCTCCAGAGGGGCCGTCAATGAATGATGGGCAAACCATGGGTCTGGATTTTGTGGCAGATGATGCACTCTCTGGTTTCCGCTTGCATCGCCTGGAAGTTTTTAATTGGGGCACCTTCGATGCCCGCGTATGGGCATTGAATCCGGACGGCAAAAATACCTTGCTCACCGGCGATATCGGATCGGGCAAGTCGACGCTGGTGGATGCGGTTACCACGCTGCTGGTACCGGCGCACCGCATTGCTTACAACAAGGCGGCTGGGGCCGACAACAAAGAGCGCACGCTCAGATCCTATGTCCTCGGGCATTATAAGTCCGAACGCAATGAGGACAGCGGCGTTGCCAGGCCCGTGGCGCTGCGCGACCACAACAACTACTCGGTGATCCTGGGAGTTTTTCATAACGCGGGCTACGTCCAGACGTTGACGCTGGCCCAGGTTTTCTGGATGACAGAACGCCAAGGGCAACCCGCGCGTTTTTTTGTTTGCGTGGAACGCGCCCTGTCGATTGCGACGGACTTCGCCCATTTCGGCCCGGACATTGCCGGGCTGCGGAAGAAGCTGCGTGGACTAGGCGCGGAAGTGAACGATAGCTTTCCGCCCTACGGCGCCTGGTTTCGACGCCGCTTCGGCATCGAGAACGAACAGGCCCTGGAGCTGTTTCATCAAACGGTGTCGATGAAGTCGGTTGGCAATCTGACCGACTTCGTCCGCAGCCATATGCTCGAGCCTTTTGATGTTGCGCCACGCATCACGGCATTGATCGGCCATTTCGATGACCTGAACCGGGCTCACGAGTCCGTACTGAAGGCTAAACGTCAAGTGGAGCTGCTCTCACCGCTGGTTGCCGACGGTGAGCGCCACGCAATGCTTGTCTCGCAAGTTGATGAGCTCCGCGCTTGCCGCGAGGCTCTCAGACCCTACTTCGCAGGTCTGAAAATTGGACTTTTGAATAAACGTCTCGATAATCTTGAGGATGAATGGGAGAGGCAAGATACCCAAGTCAAGCGCATCGAGGAACTCCGTGATGCGCAGCGAGTTAGCGAGAGCGAGCTCAAGCAAAGTATTGCAGACAACGGCGGCGACCGTTTGGAGAGACTGGCTGTCGAAATCCGCCAGAAGGACCAGGAGCGCCAGGCGCGTGAGCGTAAAGCAATGCGGTACGCCGAACTGGTGCGCGCTGTCGGTGAAAGTCCATCTGTAGATGAGCTCGTTTTTACTGGGCAGCATCAGCGCCTTTCGATCTTGACCGTTGCGGCAAAGGATGCCGAGACAGCGCTTCAGAACCAGGAAAAGGAGCATGATTTCAGCTTCAGGCAGGGCAAGCAGGAATATGACGACCTGACCGCTGAGATCAATAGTCTAAAAGCCCGGCGTAGCAATATCCCCACTGAACAGGTGGCCATGCGCACCGCATTATGCAAGGCCCTTGGGATGCTTGAGGCGGATGTGCTCTTTGCAGGCGAACTGCTGCAAGTGCGCGAGGATGAGCGCGACTGGGAGGGGGCCGCCGAGCGGCTGTTGCGTAACTTCGGTTTGTCGCTTCTGGTGCCGGATGAGCATTACGCAGAAGTGGCGGATTGGGTCGATAGAACACACCTCAGGGGACGCTTGGTCTATTTCCGGATACGCCAGAGTTCTCGTGAAGAACTGCCCAGCCTGCACCGGGATTCCCTGGCGCGCAAACTGGCCATCAAACCCGACTCTCCTTTCTACGATTGGCTGGAGCGTGAAATGGCCCACCGTTTCAACGTGGCCTGTTGCGCGACGCAGGAACAGTTTCGCCGTGAGACCCGCGCCATCACCCGTTCGGGCCAGATTAAGGCGCCCGGCGAGCGTCACGAGAAAGACGACCGCCACCGGCTGGATGATCGCAGTCGCTACGTACTGGGTTGGACCAACATGGCAAAGATTGCCGCGCTCGAAGCCAAAGCAAGGAAATTGGAGGCTAATCTCGACGAGTTGGGTAGACTTATCGGCAAGATCCAGGCCGAACAGAACGCGCTTAAGGATCGCCTGACGGCGCTGTCGAAACTTGATGAGTACGCCGATTTCCAGGAGCTCGACTGGCAGACCCTCGCCGTAGAGGTGGCTCAGCTTACGGACGAAAAGCAAAGGCTGGAAACCGCCTCCGATGTGCTGAAGCAATTGACCGAACGACTGAATGAGGTCACAGCGGCATTGAAAAGCACAGAAGCCCAGCTGGAAGAGCACAAGGACAAGCGCTCTAAAGCTGAACAGAAGAAGATTGATGCCGAAGCCTTGCGAGTTCAAACGCAAGCGGTCCTGGATGAACCGTCCACTGCTACCCACTTCGCGTACTTCGAGCGACTTGACACAGTACGTAGCGAAGCGTTGGGCGAGCATCTACTTACTGTCGAATCCTGCGATAATCGCGAACGCGAAATGCGCGACTGGTTGCAAAAGCAAATTGACAATGAGAGCAGGAAACTAAGCCATTTGGGGGAGCGACTCGTCAAGGCGATGACCTCATACAAAGAGGAATTCAAACTTGAAACTTCAGAGGTAGATGCAAGCATTGACGCTGCTTTTGAATATCGAAGTATGCTTGACTCTCTTCAGACCGACGATCTTCCACGCTTCGAAGCACGCTTCAAGGAACTGCTGAACGAGAACACGATCCGCGAAGTCGCGAATTTTCAGTCACAGTTGGCTCGTGAAAGAGAAACGATCAAGGAGCGTATTGCACACATCAATAAGTCGCTCACCCAGATCGACTACAACACCGGCCGCTATATCGTGCTGGAAGCCCAGCCAACGCCGGATGCCGACATCCGGGATTTTCAGACCGAACTGCGTGCCTGTACCGAAGGGGCTCTGACCGGCTCTGAAGATGCCCAGTATTCCGAAGCTAAGTTTTTGCAAGTCAAGTACATCATCGAGCGCTTTCGCGGAAGAGAGGGACAATCCGAACAGGACCGGCGCTGGGCTTCCAAGGTCACCGATGTGCGCAACTGGTTTGTGTTTGCAGCCAGCGAACGCTGGCGCGAGGACGGCAACGAATACGAGCACTACTCTGACTCGGGTGGCAAGTCGGGAGGTCAAAAAGAAAAACTAGCCTATACCATTCTGGCAGCAAGCCTGGCCTATCAGTTCGGTCTTGAATGGGGAGCAGTACGTTCTCGATCTTTCCGTTTTGTGGTCATTGACGAAGCCTTCGGGCGCGGATCGGATGAATCCGCACAGTATGGCTTGCGCCTGTTTGCCCAGCTCAACCTACAGATTCTGATTGTCACGCCTCTACAGAAAATACACATCATCGAACCTTTCGTATCCAGCGTGGGGTTTGTCCAGAACGAGGAAGGTCGAGCGTCCAAGCTGCGTAATCTCTCGATAGAGGAATACCGCGCAGAGAAGGCGAGGGTAGGATGACTTGGACAAGACCGGTAGACTTGCGTTCCCAGGTGCAAAAGTTATGGGACCGAGGTGAACTGCTGGCCAGTTTTGTCACGGGCGAGTCGCTATTCCCAAAACGTTTGGTGCTCAAGGGCCCTACATCGTCTGAAATGGCAGATCGCTTTGAAGAGGCGCGCACCTGGATCACTGAGCTTCGGGTGTTGTCTCACTGCCGGGTGGAGATGCGAGAGTTCAAGCATCGAGTGTTCGGCGCAAACGCTGTACCTAATGAGATATGGATCGATACCGTCGAAGATGCCTTGTCGCTCATCGGTAAGCAACGAGATGTCGCCCGCTTCGCAACGTTGACCGACGTGACACGCAAGCGCCAGCCGCTATTACTGGGCTGGTTGGCTAAACGGCCAATGCGCGCGCTGGAGCTATCCAACGAATGGGGCCTGTTGCTGGAAATCGTCGGTTGGCTGCAGGCCCATCCACGCCCCGGCGTGTACTTAAGGCAGGTAGACATACCAGGTGTGCACAGCAAGTTCATAGAAGCCCATCGTGGTGTGCTCGTAGAGTTGCTGGATATCGTCTTGCCGACCGCGGTGATTGATCAGACAGCCTCGGGAACAAACCAATTTGCAAAGCGTTATGGCTTTCGTGACAAACCGGCGCGCATTCGCTTTCGCATTCTTGATCCAGTGCTTTCCCTAATGCCGGGCGGCCTTGTACAGGACATCACCCTTGATGCCGAGAGCTTTGCCCAACTCGATGTCAATATCGCGTGTGTTTTCATCACCGAGAACGAGATTAACTTCTTGGCTTTTCCGCAGGTCAAGGACAGTTTGGTCATCTTCGGTGCGGGATATGGTTTTGAGATGTTGAGCAAAGCCGAATGGCTTTCACACTGCCGCGTATATTATTGGGGTGATATTGACACCCACGGCTTTGCGATCCTTGACCAGATACGCAGCCAGTTCGACCATGTGGATTCGTTTCTGATGGACCGCAATACTTTGCAGGCATTTGAAGCGTTATGGGGTGATGAAAAAAAACAGACTCTACGCGACTTGCCTAGGTTGAATCCGGAGGAAAGGGCGCTCTATGATGATTTGCGTGACAACCGAATACGCAAGAATCTGCGTCTTGAGCAGGAAAGGATCGGCTTCGGCTGGGTAGAGTCTGCGTTGTCGGCGCTCACGTAGATAAGCAGGTGTCGAATAACTACTATCCTTGGACCTGTCACCGTACTGTCATGAGCGTATCAGCAGAAATTCTGAGTGATATAGACCTTATCGTCAGGTGAGACTGAAACACCAATGCCTTCACTGACCCAGTAGGGCATCAGGATGTTCTTACGATGCCCCGGACTGTTCATCCACCCGTCCACGGTCGTTTCAGCGATCCTGTCGACAGAGTTCCAGTCATAACGCCTGACACCGTTAGTGATTGTGACCTTGTCATAGAGATTATTTTGAAAGATATTTTCCCCGCCGGTGTAGTAGACGTTTCTCTGACCGCGAACTTCACACTGATATCCTTCCTGTTTGTACCGATGTGAAAAATCATGTCCATCTTGAGAAACATGGCTGAAATAACCTCTTTTGGCCATGTCACTGCTGTGTTTACGCGCAATACTGCCGAGCATATCATTCCATGCAAGCGAAGAAAGGCCATGCTTTTTCCGTTCAACATTGACCAGAACATGAATGCGCTTCTCAAGCTCCGCAGCGCGCATCTCGGGCTTTGACCGACTGTCACCAGGGGGGAGGGCAGGGGAGATGCGGGCCGATCGCGGCGCATGACATGCTGTGAAAACCGCATAGAGCACCATCAGTATGACCGATAAACGTAAAAGCTCTTTTTTTTTCATCGCCGTCTCCCTGAACTTAGTTTTGATCATAGTATCATATCCCCCGCCATCTTGCATGGTCATTGCTTCTCTATTCCTGAAACGATGCGATAAAAACCTAATTTTATCAAGGCTGAATCAAATATTGATTGCATTTTTCATCGTCATCGTTTAGTATCAGCGCTATGAACTCACTTACACTTATACGCCCTATCATCGTACTGTCTCTCTTTATGAGTCTGTTCGCATGCGCAGCCCAAAAATCACCCGAGGACGCTGCATTTGATAGTGCGCCGGCAATGGCTGTCCAGGAACAGGACGGACCGGCCTCACCGCAGCCGGCCGAGGCCAAAATCGATTACGCACATACAGAAGCAATAGCCGCGGTTCAGGAAGAAAAAACCACGGTCAAGGCCGATACGGCCGATGACGTTCAGAGTTTTCTCGATACGGCCCTGGAGCTCACCGAAACCGCCCAGGAGTACTGGGAAGACGACGACATGGATCAGGCGATCGAATCCCTCGATCAGGCCTATGCGCTTATCTTAAAGGTCCCCAACAATCAGAAGAACACCCAGCAAAAAGAAGACCTCCGGTTCATGATCTCCAAAAGGATCATGGAGATGTATGCTTCCCAGCAGACGACGGTCAAGGGAAGTTATAATGCCATCCCCATGGTGGTGAACGATCATGTAAAGCGAGAGATCCTGTCATTCCAGACCGGGGAACGCGATTTCTTCCTGGAATCCTATAAACGCTCCGGCAGATACCGCAACGAGATGGCACAGGCATTGAGGGCAGCCGGACTGCCCGAAGAGCTGTCATGGCTGCCGCTCATCGAAAGCGGGTTCAAGATCAGGGCATTATCCCGATCCCGCGCCTTCGGTCTCTGGCAGTTCATCCCTTCCACCGGATACAAGTTCGGCCTCAAAAGAAATGCCTGGATCGACGAACGGCTCGATCCCGATAAATCCACAGCAGCGGCCATAGCCTACTTTAAAGAGCTCCATAATATGTTCGGTGACTGGGCAACCGTTCTCGCAGCGTATAATTGCGGAGAAGGCTCCGTGGGACGGGTCATCCGGAGTCAGAAGGTCAATTATCTCGATAATTTCTGGGACTTCTATGAGCGGCTGCCGCGAGAAACGGCTCGCTATTTCCCCCGATTCCTTGCCGTGCTTGCCATCATCAACGACCCGGCACACTACGGCTTCACCCTGACGGAACTTGACCAACCGCTGCCGTACGAAACAGTAACGATCGAACGGCCGGTCCACTTAAGCGCCGTTGCTGAGCAACTCGGCGTCGAGCTGGGTGGGCTGTCTGTGTTGAACCCTGAACTGCGGCGTGATGCAACGCCGAACACCAACTATGCGCTTCGTGTTCCTCCCGGCAAAGGTGAGGCACTGCTCGCCAGCCTCGACAAGATGCCTAAATGGTCGCCGCCACAAGTTGAATACGTAGTTCATCGCGTGAGACGCGGCGAGACGCTGTCGCTCCTGGCGCTCCGCTACCGGACGAGCATAAATAAGATCATGGAAGTGAACAACTTCCGGCGCGGAAAACTGCTCAGCATCGGACAGCGGATCAAGATCCCGGTAAAGAATTCCGCCTGATCGCGAATAAGCATTGTCCGACCTTCTTTTAATCTGACCGTTAAGCGTATCCAGGATCTTCAGGCTCTCAGATCGGCAAGGGGAATGCCATTTCAGAACAGCGGGGGTGAGTCATGAGAAAAGTCGTGCTCTTTTTCTTTATTGGGTCATTATTCGCTTCAGTAATTACCTCCATTACCTCAGCACAACAGACGGCACCAACCAGCACTAACCTTCCTGTAGAAATAGTCAGCGCACCCACTCCTGCAGATACGCCCGTGCTTACGCTTACCCGCATGGAAATTTGCTCTACCGTGACGGACCGCAAGCCGGTGAACATCGAGACGCATTTCCCGTCAAGTCAGGACAAGGTTTACTGTTTCCTGGAGTTCGGTGGTGCAAAGAAGGAAACCACGGTGGACGTGGTCTGGAGGCTCGGTCAACTGGAGATGGGGAGGGTAACCCTGCCGGTAAGGCGGTTTCCCCTGTTCAGAACCTGGGCAAATAAAACAATATTCGGCATGACGGGTGACTGGAAGGTTGAGGTGCTGGACGACAAGGGAGTGCTGATCAGATCGGCCGCATTCACCGTGCAGTAGCGGGTGGGCGTCGTTAACAGTGCGATCATGGCATGATCGACCGTACCAGGGGCGCAGGATACAAATCCCACGCCTTATTTTTTACGTAAATTCCCCTCTATTTCCCTTTTTTTACATGCTCGTGAACGAAAATATGGTCAGTGCAGTATCCCTGTCCGCCGCAATCCGGGCAATACCGGAACTCCATGCCGGGATGGGACAGGTCGGTGATACCACAGACCGCGCACGTATGGAATGCTTCCTTTTTGCCAGAATATGCCTTGACCTGCGTGGCCATGATCTTTTTCCCCGTCTTCATCCTCCAGAATATATCCCTTCCGAAAAACAGGAGAAAGTTGCAGATCGAAGCAAGCACCAGGAGCCGGGTCTGCCATGTTCCAACGATCATCTCATAGGCATAGCCGATCCAAGTGAGCAGCGCCAGCCACTTTATCTTCACCGGGAGAATGAACAGGATGTAGAGCTGAAAATCCGGATAGAGAAATGCGAAGGCCAAAAAGACGGAACCGCCGATAAACAAATTCGTCGCTGGATAGACGGGGAAGAAGAATGAAACTGCAACAGTCACCAGATAGCCGATGAGCAGAAAGAGATTGTAGCGAAAAGCGCCCCAATGACCTTCCAGTGTGCCGCCCATGAGATAGAACAGGTACCACGCAAAAAAAGCAAAGATCGGATTCGTCAGAGGCGGAATGAACAGAAAGGTGACGAGCCGCCACCATTCACCGGCCATGACCAATTCGGGAATAAGGACCACCCGTTCGAGGATGAACCTGCCGGCCAGAACGAACATGAAAAAAAGCGCCTGGCCGGCAATGATATAGAGGGTCATGTTCGGAATGGCATAGCGCCGGAATTTTTTCTCAAGAATGTCGAGCAGATGCATGTCCTGGAACTCCTTAAATGTACGCGACTAACTGCCGCAGAATACAGTGAATGAGCTTATATTGTCAAGGATGAAGACGGTCAGGCAGGTGGAGACGGTCTGCATAAATTATTGTATTTTACCATTAATTTAGTGATATACTCTTTCCCATGGAGCAGCCCTTTTCACCAGAGAACCATCTCTTAAAACTGACGCAGGACTGGATCGGCACCGTCCTCATCATGGGCGCCATACTCTTTCCGGTCCTGGAATTCATGGACTACTTCATATCCGTCGATAATTTCCAGCGGTTCATGACCTACCGGCTTGTTATATCAGCGGTCCTTGTTCTCCTTTACTATCTCAACCGGTTGAAACAAAGCAAACCCTACCAGTACGGCATCGCCATCGCCGGCACAGCCTTATGCGCCATTACAGTCGAGATCGCTATCCTCCAGAGCGGCGGACAGAGTTCTCCCTACTACGCAGCCATGCTCATCCTGGCTATCTGCTGTTTGAGCTTTGTGCCCTTCAGTGTATCCTTATCGTTCGTCCTCGTAGGGATCATCTACGGGATCTACCTCGTGCCGATCATACTCACGGAAGACATAACGAGCGGCGTGTTCGTGAGCAATAATGCGTTCCTGGTCTCCACCTTCGTCATCGGCCTGCTCCTCAGATATTACAACCAGAAATTGATTGTCACAGAACTGCAGCTCAGGGCGGAACTCTCCGAAGACAAGCGCACGCTCGAACAGTATTCCAGCAGCCTGAAGGACCAGGTCGTGGAAAAAACGGGGGAACTGAAGATATCAGAGCAGAAATACCGCGCGTTCTTCGACAACGCCAACGACGGCATCGCGGTGCTCGACCGGAGCGGGAATATAACCGATGTGAACCACCGTTTTTGCGAGCTCCACGGCTTTCAGCAGGAAGCGGTCCTCGGGACCAATATCCGGCTCCTTGAAATAGAGAAGTCTGGAGGAGAGCTTGATGAACGGCTCAACAAGATCCGGAACAACGAATCCCTCGTCTACGAGGCCGAGCATTACCGCAAGGACGGGACCAGGGTACTGCTCGAGATCAGCTCGCGATCGATCGTCATCGGCGGTGTAGCCTATATTCAATCCTTTTACCGGGACATCACCGAGAAGATAAAGCTGCAGGAGCAGGTGCTGCAGTCCCAGAAGATGGAGTCCCTGGGCGTTCTCGCAGGCGGCATCGCCCATGACTTTAATAACGTCCTGACGGCCATCCTCGCCCACACCGAGGTGCTGCGCCGGCATGCGGTTACCGACGAGTTCGGCAGGCGCAGGATCAAGACCATCGAGGAAGCGGCAGGGCGTGCAGGACAGATGGTATCAAAACTGCTCAGCTTCGCACGCAAAAAGAGCCTTTCGCTGATGCCGACGGATCTGAATAACGTCGTCCTGGACACGGCTGAACTGCTGGGCCCGGCGATGCTCGACCGGAATTGCAATGTGCAGGTGCTGCTCGCCCCGGACCTGCCGCCTATCAACGGCGACAGCATTCATCTGGAACAGGTCATCGCAAACCTCGTGATGAACGCCATGGATGCCATGCCCGAGGGCGGGACCATAACGATCACCACTGCCATACAGGAGAAGGGGACTGAAGCCTCTGCGGCCTATCCTCCCGACAATTATGTGGTGCTCTCCGTCAAGGACACCGGGACCGGCATTCCCCGCGAGGTGCTGGATAAGATCTTCATTCCATTTTTTACCACAAAAGAAGAGGGAAAAGGTACCGGCCTGGGTCTTGCCATGGTGTATGGCATTGTAAAAAGTCATAAAGGCGAGATCCGGGTCGAGAGCAACGAGGGCGAGGGGACAACATTTGAGATATATCTCCCCGAGGCGGGACCTGTGGTAGAACTTCGTGCGGCTGATACGGTTCAAGACCATTCTAAAGGCTGGACTCCCTAGGAATCCATCACCCCCTCTTTTATCCGCACCACGTTAATCTGATTTTTCCGACCAATGCTTTTTCAACGTAAAACAGAGTAGAGGGGCTATCGAACGGAAAAAGGTCCTCCGTTCAGCGACAGGATGTCGCCGCTGCCGCCGAATTCCATCCGGACCTCTTCGCCCGATTCAAGCTTGCCAATGATCATAGCGCCATCCTCGACAAGGGGAAGGCCCTTTATACGGAGGTAGGACTGAACGACGTTCCGGTGGTTCAGGTCATAGCGTGATGCAAGGTCCGTGAAGGCTTTCAGGAATCCCGACAGTTCAAACGGGGGTTGACGATCTATGCCCGCTCCGGAGAGCAGCACAAAGACCGCGCCTCCCTCATAGGCGTCCCGGTAGTAGCAGCTCGCTTTGCATACTTCTGCCGCGATCAGCGAGATCATCATTCCGTCGGCTTGCTCAATGTCAACTTCGGGTATGCAGAATTCTTCAATGCCGTTTTCCAATCCCCATTCCTTCAGCTTTCTTGCCGCTGTTATCAGGTCAGGCTGAACATCTGCATGCTCCTCGGACCACGCCCACAGCCAGGTGAGCGTATTATCCGACTGGGTGCCGAGCACCTGAAAGGGAAGAGCAAGTTCATGGTCGATCTTGAGTATGCCCGCATCGATATCGAATTCCGCAAAATGTTCGCCGGCAAGTCGATCGAATTTTTCCTGTTTTTCAAGGGAGAGCAAGGCATACTGCTCAAAATATTCTTTGATCCTGCTCATAAAACCTCCGTTGCGGACAGCGACTCTAAAAAATCGTTTAAGTGATGGTCAAAGCTGATATCAGATTCCATAGACATGGTTTTGAAAGATCCATCCGAGGAACTGATGGATCTCGTCAGCCGCGGATTTTGCCGAGAGCCGCACATATTCGTCATTATCGAGCAGCCCGGATTCAATGACCCGCGTGACCGGCTGCTCGTCTAGGGTGCGAAATCTCCGGGCAATATGGCCCAGGCCGGCTAGAGCATTGCCGCGCACCAGGGACCGGGGGTCTCCAGCAAGCTTCAGGCAGACCCGCTGCGCACAGACATGGTCGGTCGCGATAAGTGCGATCGTGATCGGCACCAGGGAAACCTCGTCATCAGCATTTCTCCTGAGCGCTTCCTCTACATCGCGTTCGGTAAAGGTGTCCAGATCCTGGAATTTTTTCATTTGCATGAGGTCGAGTTCCATCAAGCTGAATCAGAGGACGTCGATGATACCGCAGGAACCCGCGGCACGAACCGTGATGATCAAGCTTGTTTATGCCAGCGAGACAGCGCCGGCGCCCAGCACGGCCTCGATCTCGCTGATAAGCTGCTCGGAAGGATTCACGCGCACTTCTTTTCCCACGGAAATGAGCGAATCCTTGCGGGTGGGGTTCTGAAGCCGGAGAAAAACAGGGATGGTCCCCTTATAGCGGAGAAGGATCTCCTTTACTTTCAGCAGATCGTCCTGTGTCAGGCCCGTTGCGCTGAAGCGGATATCCATCCTGGTCGTTCCGCGTTTTTTTACCTCCGTCAACAGGTGCAGACGCACGGCCTTGATCTTGTTTCCCTGTTCGCTCTTGTCAAGCGTCCCGGCAACGATCAGCGGCGTGTCCGTCAGAAGCAGATGCTGCGAAGATCTGTAGAGGTCGGGGAACACGACTACTTCCACGGCTCCCGTAAGGTCCTCCAGATCAAGGATCGCCATTTTTTCCTGGCTCTTCTTCGTTACCTTGATCTTCATTCCGGCAATGACCCCGCAGATCGTCACTTCCTTGCCGTCCTGGACAGCCTCAAGCGTTTCGGTCGTGGCCGTGGCGTAGCGTTTGATGTCCGCTTCGAATGCTGCCAGGGGATGACCGCTGATATAGAATCCCACGCTCTCTTTTTCATACGCCAGGAGCTGGTTTTCCTTCCACTCCGGGACATTGGGCAGCGCTATTTCCTTCTGGCTTTCCAGGGCGCCGAAAATGCTGAACTGGCCGATGGCCTCCTGCTCCTGATGTTTGCCGCCCTGGTCGATGACCATGTCAAGACCCTCGAACATCTGGGCCCGGCGGCTGCCGGTACCGTCGAAGGCCCCGCACTTGATGAGCGCTTCCATCACGCGCCGGTTCACTTTTCGCTGGTCAACCTTATTGCAGAAGTCCGTCAAGGACGTGAAAAGACCTTTTTTTTCTCTCGCCTCGACAATGGCCTCGATCGCGGAGATGCCGATGTTTTTGACCGCCGCAAGGCCAAAGCGGATAGAACCGATGTTGCTGCCCGGTTCGATGTTATCCCGGTCATGGGCCTCTACAACCGTGAAGTCCCACATGCTCTGGTTGGCGTCCGGCGGCAGGATCTCAATTCCCATCTGGCGCACGGCATAAATATACTTGACCACCTTGTCCGTATCCTGGACTTCGCTCGTGAGCAGGGAGGCCATGTACTCCACCGGATAATGGGCCTTCAGGTAGGCGGTTTGGTAGGAAACAAGCGCGTAGGCGGCACTATGAGACTTGTTGAACCCGTATTCGGCGAACTTCGCCATAAGGTCGAAAATGGCTTCGGCCTTTTTGAGATTCACGCCCAGCTTCTCGGCTCCCTTCAGGAACGGCACCTTTTCCTTGGCCATGACCTCGGGGTCCTTCTTTCCCATGGCGCGCCTGAGCAGGTCCGCTCCGCCAAGGGAATAGCCAGCCAGGGTGCGTGCGATCTGCATCACCTGCTCCTGGTACACGATGACCCCATAGGTGTCCTTCAGGATGGATTCGAGTTCGGGCAGTTCGTAGGTGATCTTGGTCGATCCCTTTTTGCGTTTGATGAAGTCGTCCACCATGCCGCTCTGGAGCGGGCCCGGTCGGTAGAGAGCGACCAGGGCGATCAGGTCCTCGAAACACTGCGGCTTCATCTTGACCACGATGTCGGTCATTCCTGAGGATTCCAGCTGAAAGATGCCTGCGGTCTCACCGCGCGACAGAAGCTCATAAGTCCTGGCATCGTCAAAGGGGATGCGGCTTATGGAGAACTGCTCCGTACTGGCCAGGGGCGCCTTGGAGAGCCGCAGGTTGATCGTTTCAACGGCCTTGTGGATCACGGTGAGCGTACGCAAGCCGAGGAAGTCGAACTTGACCAGGCCGATCTTTTCCACGCCTTTCATGTCGAACTGGGTGGTGATCTCATCCTTGGGTGTTTTGAAGAGGGGAAGATACTCGGTAAGCGGCTCCTGGGATATGACGACGCCTGCAGCGTGCTTCGACGCATGCCTGACCTGGCCTTCGAGATTGAGCGCGATTTCGATCAACTCGGCCATGCGCGGGTCCTTTTTCAGTTCCCGGAGCTTCGGTTCCTGCTCCATGGCCTTTTCCAGCGTGATGCCCAGGGTATTCGGCACCAGCTTGGCGACCCTGTCCACTTCCGCGTAAGGGATATCGAGCACCCGGCCGACGTCGCGGAGCACGCCTTTGGCGAGCATGGTGCCGTAGGTGATGATCTGGGTCACATGGTCCTGACCGTATTTCTCGGTCACATATTTCAGCACCTCGTCGCGACGGTCCATGCAGAAATCGACGTCGATGTCAGGCATGCTGATGCGTTCGGGGTTCAGGAACCGCTCAAAGAGCAGATTGTAGGGAATAGGGTCCAGGTCCGTGATGCGGAGCGAATAGGCAACCAGGCTGCCGGCAGCAGAGCCGCGGCCCGGCCCCACGGGGATGTCGTGCTCTTTGGCATACCGGATGAAATCCCAGACGATCAGGAAGTACCCGGCAAAACCCATTTTGCCGAGCATTTCGATCTCGAACTCCAGCCTCTTTTTATATGCCTCGCGGTCGATGCTGCCTGCGCCGCGCACTGCCTCGATCTCCGCGAACCGCTCTTCCAGTCCCTTGCGGCTGAGCTCCGCCATGTAGGATTCGCGCGTAGCGCCTTCGGGCACGGGAAAGTGGGGGAGGTGGTACTTGCCAAGCTCCATCTCAAGATTGCAGCGCTCGGCAATGGCGATGGTGTTCGAAATGGCCTCGGGTACATAGGCGAAGGCCTTTTTCATTTCCTCGGGAGACTTCACATAAAAGGTCTCGGAGGAGAACCTCATACGGTTCGTGTCCTTCACGATCTTCCCCGTCTGGATGCAGAGCAGGGCATCGTGGGACTTGTGATCTTCCATGTTCAGGTAGTGGCAGTCGTTCGTCGCCACCAGGGGGATGCCCGTATCGGCCGACAGCTTGATCAGTTCGCGATTGGCCTGTTCCTGTTCCGGAATGCCGTTGTCCTGAAGCTCGAAATAGAAGTTCTCTTTCCCCAGAATGCTCTGGTATTCAAGGGCCGCTTTTTTTGCATCTTCGTAGCGCCCTTGGAGCAAAAGACGGGGGATTTCACCGGAAAGGCATGCCGACATGCCGATAAGTCCCTCGCTATGCTGCCGGAGCAGTTCCTTATCAATGCGGGGTTTATAATAGAAACCTTCGAGGTAGGCCTTGGTAACGAGTTTGACGAGGTTCTTGTAGCCCTGTTTGTCCCGTGCCAGAAGGATGAGGTGGTAGAAGCTCTCATCGTGCTGATTTGCTGTTCCTGTTTTTTCGAAGCGCGAGCCCGGGGCCACATACATTTCGCAACCGATGATGGGCTTGATCCCGGCTTTGGTGGCCTTCAGGTAGAAATCCAGCGCCGCAAAGAGGTTGCCGTGGTCCGTGACCGCGACAGCAGGCATGCGCAGTTCAACGGCCTTCTTGATCAGTCCGTCAAGTGAGTTGGCGCCGTCGAGCAGGCTGTATTCGGTGTGGAGGTGCAGGTGGACGAAATCGGCATGAGGCATCATGAGGTACAAGCACCAAATTACCAATAAACATCAATAACCAAGCGTCAAATTCCAAACGTTTGGCTGTTGAAATTTGACGTTTGAATATTATTTATTATTCGGGATTTGTTATTTCTTTCCCGCTTTGCGGGAAAAATTGGAGGCGGCGATCGGATTTGAACCGATGAATGAAGGTTTTGCAGACCTCTGCCTTAGCCACTTGGCTACGCCGCCGGTCTTTCAGTTCGGAGTTACGAGTTGGGAGTAGGGAGTTGAACTTTAGGATCGGGAGTTGGAGTCGTGTGTGAAGAACCGTGCTGCTCCGAACTCCGAACTCCGGACTCTGATGTAACTAAAATGGAGCGGGTGGCGGGACTCGAACCCGTGACCTCAACCTTGGCAAGGTCGCGCTCTACCAGCTGAGCTACACCCGCAGTGTGTGTTTCCTGCTTTTTGACTTGGCAAATATAACAAAGTGGCCATACCTTGTCAATAGAAAAGTATTTTCCTTTATATTGACGAAGGGGGACTACTGTGGTAATTTAACCATAGCAGTCAAACGATCATTTTACGGAGGTTGATGAAGTTTATGAACACGTTAAAAACAGTAGGTCTAATGACCTTCCTCGTGGTGCTCTTTGTTGCCATCGGCGGGGCATTGGGTGGCAGAGGCGGCATGGTCATGGCCCTTATGTTCGCGACCATCATGAACGTGGGGATGTACTGGTTCAGCGATAAAATAGTCCTCAGGATGTACAAGGCACAGCCGGTGACCGAGGCTGAAGCGCCCGAACTGTATGCCATCGTACACACCCTGGTCCAGAAGGCAGGCATGCCTATGCCTACGGTCTATATTATTCCTGATGAAACTCCCAACGCCTTTGCAACAGGCAGAAACCCCGAGCATGCAGTCGTTGCCGTCACTCAGGGCATCATGCGCATCCTTTCCCGCGAGGAGTTGGCCGGCGTCATTGCCCATGAACTGGCCCATATCAAACATCGCGATATGCTGACCGGCACCATTGTGGCTACCATTGCCGGCGCGATCAGCATGCTCGCACAGATGGCGCAGTGGTCCATGATCTTCGGCGGACACAGGAACGATGATGACGAAGGAGGCAGCCCCATCGTGGCGATCATCATGATGATCGTGGCTCCCATAGCCGCCATGTTGGTGCAGATGGCCATTTCCCGCGCAAGGGAGTTCGAAGCTGATAAAGGCGGTGCCGGCATAGCAGGGAGCGCCTCAGGGCTTGCAAACGCGCTCCTGAAGCTGGAAAAAGGCTCGCAGATGATACCCATGACGGACGCCAAGCCTGCCACCGCACACATGTTCATCGTGAATCCGCTGACCGGCGGGGGCTTAATGAAACTTTTCAGCACGCACCCTCCGATCGAAGAGCGGGTGCAACGGCTGAATGAGCTGGCGAGGGGAAGAGCTTAGAAGCATTGCCGAATGCGGATTTCGGATTGCGGAATTAAATAAAAGACCCGCTTTCAGGATGTAGCTGAAAGCGGGTCATGCTTTTTTATAGAGCCTTACTGCTGAACGAAGAACACCTTACTTACATTTTTCCGATCTCCTTCATCCATTTGGGATACTTCTTCCGGGCCCACTCGATCGGAACCGTGCCATAGACCATGATCCGGAACGTGCCCGGGTTGGCCAGGGTGCCCAGATACGCATGGGTGGGAATGGCTACCACGAACAGTATGAACGCCAGATTATGCAGCAGATGCGATGCCAGCGTGACCGACCTGGTGCCTGGCAACAGCCAGATGGCAAACCCGGAAACCGCGATCGCAATTCCCGCCGCCAGGATCGCAAGATAATAGAGCTTTTGGCCCGGGTTCAGCTTCCCCATAGGCGGGGTCTTCTTCGCACTCCTCGATAAATATCCGCCGCCCATCTTGATCCATGCCCAATCATCGGCGTCAAAGGTCAGCGACTCGTGAAGATAGTTAAACAGCGTCGCGAACAGGGACACGGTGAATACCACGCCGGCCCAGTTGTGCACGACCTTCATGCCATTGAACCCGCCGAACACCGCGCCGACCTGCTCTAGTTTGAACAGGAAGGCATACCCTGTTATGATAAGCAGGATACAGCTGATCGCTAATATCCAGTGATTGACGATCTCTTCAGTGCTTGCTTTTCTCACCATTTCGCCCATGTTATTTCACCTCCTCATCTTTATGCGGTCCGACCACCGCATAGTGGATCAGTGCGCCTGCGACCGCTCCGCCAAGGCCGATAAGGGCCAGCGGTTTGAGCACGTTATGCCAGAAGATGACGCTTTCCGGGATCGCCGGGCTCTCATTCATGCCGTAGAGCTTGGGAGCATCCTTAAAGGCATATATCGTTCCCAGGCCGCCGAGATCCGACTCGCCATACACTTTACCGTAACCCGCTTGTTTCGCCCCTGCGATCAGCTCATCACGGTTCCCAAACTTGAGGGCTCCCGTCGGACAGGTCTTGGTGCAGGCAGGGGACATACCTTCTGCTATCCTGCCGGCGCACAGGTCGCATTTCCCGATCTTGTTCTGCGCATCGTACCGGGGCACATCGAACGGGCATCCGGCAACGCAAAGCTTACACCCGATGCATTTGTCCTTACTGAACGCCACAGCCCCTTCGGCGGTCTTGTAGAGAGCGCCTGGAGCAGGACAGATCTTCATGCACCCTGCATCGTCGCAATGCATGCACCTGCGGCTCACAAAAAGCCAGCGTACGGCATTGGCCTGGGACGGCACTTCGCTGAAGCGAATGATATTGAATGCCGTGGCCGATATGTCAGGAGGATTCTGCATCGATCCCGAATTCGTTGTTTTCTGACCGGGAAGCTCGTTCCAGTTCTTGCAGGCGGTCTGGCAACCCCTGCACCCGATACAGAGCTCCGGAGAAACAAGCAATGCTTTTCTATTAGGTTTTGTCGACATTATCATCCCCCTATGCCTTCACGACATTGACCATAAAGGCCTTGGTTTCGGGTATCATGGTATTGGCATCACCGATGGTCGGTGTCAGCAGGTTCGCGCTGTCACCGCCGCTCCCGTCCGTTGGATATTGCCAGCCAAAGTGCCAGGGGAGGCCGACCTGATGCACGGTGGAACCGGCGATCTTGAACGGTTTGAACCGGCTCGTGACAACAGCCACTGCCCAGAGCTCACCGCGCCCGGATTTCACCATGACCTTCTCTCCGTTCTCGAAACCTTTTTCCTTGGCCAGTTCCTCGCTCATCTCAACGAACATCTGGGGCTGCATCTCCAGTTGCCATGACTGGTGTCTTGTCATGACCCCGGTCTGCCAGTGCTCCGATACCCGGTAGGTCGTTGCCACGAAGGGGAATCGGGTATCGCAGGAGAAGTAGGCGTCCTCTTTGTCGTTGAACAGCTTGATCGTTGGATTGATCCGCTGTTTGGACATCGAGTTTTCCTCGAGGGGACATTCAAGCGCTTCATAGTGTTCGGGGAAGGGGCCGTCTGCAAGTCCCGGTCCGAAGAGGCCGCCGACGCCGGTTGCCATCATGATAAAGGGCAGTTTACCTTTTTCCGTTGCCATCGGTGGCGCGGGACCATCAGGCACATCGCCCACCCAGGTACCGGGTTTCTTACTCGCCGCATCTTCCTTGAGCGGATCCCATTTTATGACAACACGCTTCGGATCCCATGGTTTTCCCTGCGGGTCTACGGAAGCGCGGTTGTAAATGATCCTCCGGTTGACCGGCCAGGCCCAGGACCATTCGGGATACATGCCGAGGCCGGTAGGATCGTTTTTCCCTCTCCGCGCCATCATATTGATGATCTTGCCTTCCTTCTGCGTGTAGCTCTGGGAGTAGATCCAGCAGCCGCAAGACGTGGACCCGTCCAATTGCAAATGGACAAAGGAAGCGCAGAGATCGCCTTTTTTCCCGAGGAGCTTCGGCGGGGTAGCGGTCTTATCATATACGTCTTCAAGGTAATAACCGTTGATCTCCTTGGCTACGTTATGAATATTGACTTCCTTGACCTTGCCCTTTGCGTCCTTCTCCCCATAATTCCAGGTAAGGTTCATGATGGGCTCGGGGAATTTGCCGCCCTGTTTCTGGTAAAGACCCTTTACCCGGAAGTAGAGCTCATTCATGATTTCCGAGTCCGGTTTGGACTGGCCGATAGGATCAATGGCCTTATACCTCCATTGCGCCCACCTTCCCGAGTTCGACAGGCTGCCTTCCTTTTCAACGGATGAACTGGCGGGAAGCAGGAACACTTCGGTCTGGACGTCAGCCGGATTCAAACCCGGCCCTTTCCAGAAGGATCCCGTCTCGTTGTCAAAAAGGTTGACGTTCACCATCCATTTGAGCTTTGCCAGCGCCTGCCGGGTCTTATTCGAATTCGCACCCGAACAGGCAGGGTTCTGGCCCCAGGCAAAGAACCCCTCAAACTGGCCGTCGTTCATTTTATCAAAAAGCATGAGCCATGAAGCGTTCATGCCTTCGTCGGTTTTCGGCAGCCAGGCATAGCCGAAATCATTCTCTTTTTGAGCCTTGTTGCCGTAGATGGCCTTGAGGTAGCTCGTGATGTACTTTCCCCGGTTGGACCACCAGTTGACACTCTTCGGCTCCTTGGTCTTGGGCGTGTATTTCTCGATATAAGCCGGAAGCGAAACAACAGAAGCGGAAGGCGTGGCTAGATAACCCGGCAGAATATGGAACAACAGCCCATGGTCCGTCGAACCCTGGACATTGCTCTCACCGCGCAGGGCATTGATGCCGCCGCCTGCCATCCCCATATTGCCGAGCAGAAGCTGGACGATGGTCATGGCACGGATGTTCTGCGTCCCGATGGTATGCTGCGTCCAGCCCATGGCGTAGAGCTCGGTCCCGACACGGTTCGGTTTGCCTGTTGATGCGTAGAGTTTGTAGACCTCGACCAGCTTTTCCTTGGGCGTGCCGGTAATGCTTGATACTTGGTCGAGGGTGTAGCGGGAATAATGCTTTTTCATGAGCTGGTATACGCAGTTCGGGTCCTTAAGCGAGACATCTTTTTTCGGGACGCCGGCCTCGTCCATCTGGAACGACCAGGTCTTTTTGTCGTATTTTCTGGTCTTTTCATCATAGCCCGAGAAGAGGCCGTTCAATTCACCCGGTCCTTTGAAATCAGGGTTCACCAGGAACGAGGCATTGGTGTAGTTAAGCACATATTCTTTGAACTCGAGTTTGTTGTCGAGGATGTACTTGATCATGCCGCCGAGAAAGGGGATGTCCGTGCCTGAGCGCATAGCCGCGTACACATCCGCCTTGGCAGCGGTCTGAGTGAAGCGGGGGTCCACGACGATCAGCTTTGCGCCTTTTTCCTTGGCCTTCATGACCCATTTCATGGAAATGGGGTGGTTGGACGCCGGATTGCTCCCCATGACGAGGATAACATCGGCATTTTTGATATCGATCCAGTGATTTGTCATTGCACCGCGCCCGAACGACTCTCCCAGAGCCGCTACAGTTGCGGAGTGTCAAATCCGAGCCTGATGTTCTATATAGACCAGCCCCCAGGACCGGAGCATCTTTTGGAGCATATAACACTCTTCATTATCAAGGGCCGCGCTTCCCACGTGGGCGATTCCATCGGTCCGGTTGACAACAAAATCCTTTTCAACGGTTATTTCGGTGCCATCCGGTTGTTTTTCTTTAACTTTTGACTTCGACGTAAGTTTGAACGTCTTGTCCCGCGTATCTTTCACTCTTTTCGCGATCTCATCCAGCGCCCAGTCCCATTCAACTTCCTTGAACTCTGCGGATCCGGGAGCACGGTATTTAGGCTTTGTTAAACGAAGAGGATTGTTGATGACCTGGTAGAGAGATGCGCCTTTGGAACAGAGAGTTCCTTCACTGATCGGATGATCCGGATCGCCCTCGGTGTTCACCACCTTGCCGTCCTTGGTGTGTACCAGGATACCGCAGCCGACCGAGCAGTAAGGACAGATCGTTCGAGTGACCTTGGCATCCTTGATCTTCAGGCCTTGCGCATAGGCCTTTGCAGGTTCAAGGCTTATGCCGAGAGACCCGAGCAAAACAGTGCTGCCGGAGATCTTCATAAAATCCCGTCGCGATACAGCCATAGTTACCCCCCTTTGTGAAGAAGTTATTGATGCTCTTGACATGATCTACATTGTTTCTGATAGATTATATCTAAAAATAATACTTCTTGCAGAAAAATGCTACTTTTTTTCACATTTTATTTTTAAGTTGAACTTTTTCTAAGGTTTGCACGTTCCAGGTATGCTTGCTGAGATTCTTCGACAGCGGTATACGATTTTGTAGCAATTTTCGGGTTTTAAATTGTTTTTAAATGCGTTATACTTGTCGAGGAATGAAGTATCAACGAGAAAGAAAAGGAGGGGCGTTGATTTGCGCTATCGCTCTATTTCATACAAATATACAAGAAAATCTCAGCCTCTCGATGTCTATAGCGCTGTTTGGGAGGCTTTTGGCTCGTGGCCGGCGCCGTCAGCGATCATCTGGAGGCCGCCAACCGATGTTTATGAAACTGCCTTCGACCTTGTAGTCGTTATTGAACTTGCCGGTATCGGGGAGGAGGACATGACCATCACGCTTTTCAGCGATCTTCTGGTCGTTGAAGGTAAACGGGATCAGCCTGCCTTCGTTGATACGCATTCCTGCCACCAGTTGGGCATAAAGTACGGCAGTTTCAGATCAGAAGTCGGATTGGTCTCCCCGGTAGACCACGAAAATGTCACCGCTGAGTATAAAAACGGCCTTTTAAAGATCAGGCTTAAAAAATTATCGTAAAAAATGGATCAATTTTGAAGATCAAAGCTATTTTTGAAAAACTGTTCAATAAAACAACTAGGAGCCATACCATGGACAACACAGAGCCTGAAACCGATATTGACACCATGCCAACCGTACCCGAAGAGCTTCCGCTCCTTCCCCTCAAGGACACGGTGGTTTATCCTCTCACCGTTTATCCCCTCGTGATCGGCAAGGAAAAATCGATCAAGCTGATCAATGAGGTGACCATCGGGGACAAGATCCTGGGCCTGACGTCACAGAAGAGGGCCGACATGGAGGTTGCAACCCTCGACGATGTCTATTCTACGGGAACGATGGCCAGGATCCTGCAAATGATCAAGATCCCCGATGGTACGCTCCGGGTCCTGGTGCAGGGGATCGAACGTATCAGTTTTCTCAACCTCACACAAAACGAACCCTATATCAGGGCACGGGCCAGGGCGCTGCCGGACGTCATTGACAAAACCGTAGAGACCGAAGCGCTTATGCGCGGCCTCTCCGAGACCTTCCAGAAGCTGGTTTCGCTCACGCCCAACATGCCTGAAGAACTTTCCGCCGCTGCCGTCAACATTGACAGCCCCCGTCAGCTGGCCTACCTGATCGCGACGAACATCAGGCTGGACCTGGCCCAGCGGCAGGAGATCCTCGAAACCGACCCGGTCCATGACAAGCTGACGAAACTGATGCAGCATCTGAACCGTGAGGTCGAGGTGCTCGAACTCGGCAAAAAGATCCAGGGAAAGGCGCGCGATCAGATGCAGAAAGCCGAACGCGAGTACCTGCTGCGGCAGCAGCTTTCGGCCATTCGCAAGGAGCTGGGTGAAGAGAGCGACGAGGGCTCGGAGATAAAAAGCCTCCGCGAAAAGATCGAAGAAGCAAAGATGACGCCTGAGGCGGAAAAGGAATCGAAGCGGGAGCTGGCGCGCATGGAAAAGCTCAATGCGTCTTCGCCGGAATATTCGGTCATCCGCACCTACCTTGAATGGATGACCGGCCTTCCCTGGAGCAAAACGTCTTCGTCGCCCATAGACATTGCGAAAGCACGGACTACGCTCAATGAGGACCATTACGATCTCGAAAAGGTAAAGGACCGGATACTGGAATACCTTGCAGTAAAAAAACTGGGACAGGACCGGGGAACGCAATCGGGCACCAAAATGCGGGAGCCCATTCTCTGCTTCGTCGGCCCTCCGGGCGTCGGCAAAACCTCTCTGGGACAATCCATTGCACGGGCTTTGGACAGGAAGTTCATGCGCATGTCCCTGGGAGGGCTCCACGATGAAGCCGAGATCCGCGGACACCGCCGCACCTACATCGGCGCCATGCCCGGCCGCATCATTCAGGCGATCAAGCGAGCGGAGACCAAAGACCCGGTCATCATGCTCGACGAAGTGGACAAGGTGGGAGCGGACTGGCGCGGCGATCCATCGTCAGCGCTTCTTGAAGTGCTCGATCCGGAGCAGAACAAGGATTTCAGGGACAATTATCTTGATGTGCCCTTTGATCTCTCCCAGGTAATGTTCATCACCACGGCGAACCAGCTCGACACGATCCCGGCGCCGCTCCTTGACCGTATGGAATTGCTTCGCCTGCCCGGATATACCGAACACGAAAAACTGAACATCGCAATAAAATACCTCATCCCAAAAGAGGTCAAGGCAAATGCTCTTAATACGGAAGAGATCGTGATCGAAGAGGACGCGCTCAGGAGCATTATCAAGGACTACACCCGCGAGGCCGGGGTCAGGAATGTGGAACGGGAGATCGCGAACGTCTGCCGCAAGGTCGCCAAAGCCGTGGCTGAAGGCAAACCCACGCCGATCACGGTCACCGTACAAAGCCTCCACGATTACCTCGGCAACCCGCGCTTCTTTGCCGAGACCGCGGTCATGATCGACCGGCCGGGCGTGGTTACCGGCCTCGCATGGACCCCGACGGGAGGGGACATCCTTTTTATCGAAGCAACGATGATGCCCGGGAATAAGCAGCTTACGCTCACCGGTCAGCTCGGCGATGTCATGAAGGAATCAGCGCAAGCCGCGCTTTCCTATGTGCGCTCGCAGGCGGAAACCTTCGGGATCAACCGCGATTTCTACGAAAAGTCGGATATCCATATCCATGTACCTGCCGGCGCCATACCCAAGGACGGGCCGTCGGCCGGGGTCACGATGACAACAGCGATCGTGTCCATGCTCACCGGCAGAGTGGCAAAGCACGATGTGGCCATGACCGGAGAAATAACGTTGAGGGGCAAGGTGATGCCGATCGGCGGGATCAAGGAAAAGGTCCTCGCTGCAAGAAGGGCGGGGATCAAGACCGTTATTCTTCCGGAAAAGAACAAGAACGACCTTGATGATGTGCCTGAAGAACTGCGGAAGGAAATGAACTTCATCTTCGCCGACACCATCGACCAGGTGATTGAGGCGGCGCTTGACAGTAAAAAAGGATGATTGATGCAGATTGAAAATAAGAGGAAAAGGCTGCCGCCCTGGTTTAAGATCAGACTCACCACGGGTGACGCATTCAAGAGCGTCCAGAAGCAGGTCCATTCCAACAAACTGCATACGGTCTGTCAAAGCGCAGCCTGCCCGAACCAGAACGAATGCTGGAACGCCGGAACCGCCACCTTCATGATCCTCGGCAACATCTGTACCCGGGGGTGCCGGTTCTGCAACGTGCCGAAGGGCATACCCTCGGGTCTGGACCGGGATGAACCGGAGCGGGTGGCCAGGGCAGTAGCAGAACTGAACCTGAACTATGCCGTGATAACGTCGGTCACGAGAGACGATCTGCCGGACGGTGGTGCGGAATTCTTTTCAGCAACCATCAAAGCGATACGCAAGACGTCTCCAGACTGTCGTGTGGAGGTTCTCATACCGGATTTCCTCGGATCTGCCGAATCACTCGAAACCGTTCTGAATGCATCGCCCGATGTGCTTAGTCATAATCTGGAAACCACTCCTTCCCTCTATGCGCGGGTTAGACCCCAGGCGCTTTATAAGCGTTCCCTTGAATTGCTGTCGCGGGCCCGCCAATTCGGGGTCATAACGAAAACCGGGCTTATGCTCGGCCTGGGGGAGGGCACGGTTGAAGTGAGATCGGTCATGCATGATCTGCGAGGTGTTGATTGCCAGCTTCTTACGCTTGGCCAATACCTGCAATCCGGCAAAAACCACCTGCCTGTTGAGAAATATTACTCTCCTGACGAATTTGCATTTTTCCGTGAAGAAGCAATGACCCTGGGATTCAAACATGTCGTAGCAGGCCCGCTCGTACGAAGTTCCTATCATGCGAATGATTATGGTGTGGAGTAACGGCGAATTCTCTCATCAGCATCCCCAACATGCCATTTTTTGTCACCAATATATGACAATCCAAGTCAATTATCCGTAACCCCTATACGCAACACGTTGAAATTGCGATGATAAATAATGGCACAGTACCTGCAATATGCAAGATCAGAAAAGCTTGAGGTCTTTGGAGGGAGGTGAAATCCATTAAGGGACCTTATAAGACAGCCACGGAAGTATGTTGGAATAGAAAAAAACATTATGGGAGGAAGACCATGAAAATGAATAAAAAAGGTTTTACGCTTATCGAACTCCTGATCGTGGTGGCCATCATTGCGATTCTGGCGGCTATCGCCATCCCGCAGTTCTCTCAGTATCGTCAAAAGGCGTACAACTCCTCGGCAGTAGCAGACCTCAGAAACGCCAAAACCCAGCTTGAAGCATACTTCGCCGACACAACACAATATCCCCATTAATTAATGGGGGGTAATCACCCCGTATATGAAAGGAGCGAAATAATGAAAAAGATATTATTTACATTTAGCATAGCCGTCGCGCTCTCGATGATGTTGGCAGGAACTGCGTCAGCCTGGGGCACAGATTCCATAACTGCAGGTTCTGGCACAGGAACGCTGATAATGAGGACGTCAAAGTTTGTTTATCTGGAATTCCATCCATATGCACCGGGCGCCGTAGGAACCGCATATTCAATAGGAACCTATCATGCTTCAGGTAACAGAACATTTGGAAGTGGATCAGTGGATACCAAACTCTACTTTCAAGAAACTGCGAGCCCTCCGGGAAGTGCCAGTATTGATGATCCAACCGACAGTGTAACTTCAGTCTTCGCTAGCCCGTGGCTACCTTTGTAAACAGCCTCGATTGTTCATGGTTCCCAGACGGGATGCGCCTCGTGTGCATCCCGTTTTTTAATTGTCCGGGTGGGCGCTACATGAACATAAGCAGTGCTTGACTTCATCATGCAATTATTGCGCATAAAAAAAGTTATCTTTTTTACTTTTTTATTGCATTTATTTTGCGCCTTTATTAACATCATTAACAGGGAATGAATTATCGAAGGATGAGGACGAACACATTTTTTATTTCAAACAAATGTTATTTAATTCTCCAGAATCCCGTAAGCATTTTATTATAAGAAGACCGCAGCAGATGCTTCTTGTTGCCGCACTCGTGCTTGCCGCCTATTACCCGGTTGCGTTCGGGGAGCTTTGTTCTATCGATGATTTGAAGATGGTCAGCACTTACTCTGGAGTTACATCATGGACTCTGAAGGGTGTCTTTACTCCGGGATGGAGTCACGGAGTCTACTATCGCCCGATCATGATTCTCAGTTATCTTTTTGATAATTATTTATTTCACCTTGATGTGGGTTTTTTGCACATTGAGAACATTATCCTCCACATCATTAATGCATTTCTGGTCTTTTGGCTTACTTGGCAAATATTGCCTCTGGATAAAAAAAGAACGAGCTACGCTCCGCTCATCGCATCGCTCATTTTTGGTTTGCATCCGGTCAACACCGAATCCGTATCTTGGATCTCTGGCAGAACAGACGTACTCGCCTGTGTTTTTGTCTTGTTGAGTGCTAATTTCCTGCTTCTTTATAAACGCAAGCATTCATACTGGTTTCTCCTGGTATCAGGCATCTCTTTGCTACTGGGCTTCCTGACCAAAGAAACCACATTGGCATTTATCCCCGGCGCTTTCTTGATCATGATATCCAAGGATGATCAACCATACGCATACGCCGCGTCACAGTCGCCGTCATATTCATCAATAAAATCTATAAGTAAATTCGCTGTTTTATCCCTTATCTGTACCGTAACTGTCGCTGTTTTCTTCTTCTTGCGATCTCGCGCCATACTGACAAATGATGCAGACAAATTAGGATTCACAATTACCGCAATTCTATTGGACATTCCCGACGCTGCGATGGTCGTAATGAATGCTTTTGTTTTCTACGTAAAAAAACTGTTTGCTCCGTTTCCGCTCAATTTCGTGATCGTCGAAATAGAGCCGTTATATGAATTTCTCGGGCTACCCCTTATCATGTTATCTCTTTATATTCTTGGCAGAAAAAGCGTTATTTCCGGCGTGTTCATGTCCGGCCTATTCCTCATAATGCCGGCCTTCGTGATCGCATTCAATCAGATAGCATGGGCCCCTTATGCGGAACGATACGTTTATATTTCGTCCGCATTTGTCATGGTTGCCTCCGTCCTCTTCCTGAACGGTTCCGTAGTAGCAACGCCATCCCGTCGTTTTTGGATCGGTACATTAACTGCAGTAATGATTGTCATCATGTCTATCGCCGTGTTCCAAAGGAGCATGGTCTGGAAGAGCAACTTGACATTATTTCAGGACGTAGTGGAAAAAAACCCCTTAGAATTTGTACCACGAACTTGCTATGGATTCGCCCTTGTTGACCATGGTAAACTCGAAAAAGCACGTTTCCAGTTTCTTAGGGCCAATAAAGAGAATAAGGCACGACTGAAAATTAAAAAATCGCTTGTCAAAAACAATGAATACCCGGACGTAGTCGAAGCCTCTTTTTATCAGGACCGGTTCGCTTACTGGGAAGATGCCGACTTGGGTCTGGCATATGTTCTGGAAAAGGAAGGAAAGATTGTGGAAGCTGCTTCCGCTTATGAGCGGATTAATGATAAATCCAGAGGTAGATCTGCTGAGGCGCGAAAGCGCCTAGTAAATTTATATGTCGATTTGCTCGTTGGAGCAGAAGTGAATAATAACGCTTCTTTCATCAAGAAGAAACTGGCATATTACACGGAAAACTGGAAAAATACCGATCGCGCCTACATTCTGTTCCGGATTGGCAGGACGCTGTTCTCCCAAGGAGACAATACGGGAGCTCTTATTTATTTTAAAAAGGCGCATAATGAGTTCACTATTGAAAACGAATACAAAAGTATTTCTGAAAAATTCATATTAAAGCTGAATAAAGAGCGGACATGATTTCCTTCATTAAAATACTGCGGTCTCATCAGTGGGTGAAAAATCTCCTGCTGCTCTTTCCACCGTTTTTCGCGGGGAGACTCCTTTCGCAGTCGGTTGTTTCCGCAATTATCCCATCATTCTTTGCGTTTTCTCTGGCAGCCAGCTGCTGTTACATCATAAACGATATTGTCGATAGGGAAGCGGACAGACACCACAAGATTAAAAAAAACCGAATCATAGCGAGAGGCGATGTCTCTGTTTCATTGGCGGTCGTTATTGCCATTGTGCTCTATGTTTTTTCCCTCCTGATCGCTTCCTCGGTCTCCAGGCGGTTCGAATGGTTCGTTATTCTTTATCTTCTAATCTCTCTCTCGTATACCTTTTTTCTCAAAAAGCTCGTGATCTATGATATTTTTATAGTCTCCTTCGGCTTTTTAATAAGAGTAATTGCGGGAGGCGAGGCTTTTCAAACAAAGGTGACGAGCTGGCTATTTTTGACGGTATTCACCGTTTCCCTGATGATGGCTGCGGGAAAAAGATTGGGAGAACTGGTATCTCTTGGAGATGACGCTCGCGATCATAGAATAACCTTTTTTAGCTATACACCTTCTTTTCTTGAAGGAACACTATGGTTCTCCGCCTCCGCCGCTCTTATAACCTATGCACTCTATACCGTAGACCATGCAAGCGGATTATTTTATACCGTGCCCCTGGCTGCTTTCGGGCTGTTGAGATACGTTTATATTGTCAAACAGGGCAAGGGCGACCCGACGGAAGCTCTTCTCGGAGACGGGCATATCATGGGAGCCGGAATATTGTGGGTCTTGACGAATGGAGCGATCATTTATCTGAAATAGGACGGCAATATGAATATATCAATCATCATACCAGTATACAAGCGGACCGAATGGATGGAACGCTGTATCGAGCGAATTCAATCTCAGAAGTGCAGCGAGCAATTTGAAGTAATCATCGTGGATGACGGTTCACCAAATGGACGCCTATTTGAAACAATAACAAAAAATGTAAAGCAGCAAAGCGATCGCGCGATCCATTATCTTAAAAAAGTTCATGCGGGACCAGCTGCGGCACGCAATTATGGCGTTCAATTCTCAAAGGGAAAGATTTTATGTTTCCTCGATGACGATTCAATGCCCGAAAAGGACTGGCTCGAGGAAATTACACGCCCCTTTTATTCTGATAGTTCAGTAGGGGTGGTATCCGGCAAGACACTTTCTTTAGATCGTTCTGAAAGCTTGTCGCTGTTGCTGGAAAAAGCCGTTTATCCTCGTAAAAGCTGGGCATCTTGCAATATTGCCTATAGCAGCAAGGTGTTCAATGCGCTTGGAGGATTTGATGAATATTTTACCCAAGCCAGCTGGGAAGATAATGATTTGGGTCTGCGGGCGAGATGGGGCGGATATGTACAGAGATATAATGAGAAAGCAATCGTCTATCATCCGCACGAAAATACACTTGAAGAGTATAAAAGGAAGTGTCTCGTGAATGGAAGAGGCGCCGCCTTATTCAGCCGCAAATACATGTTCAAGAAACCGCTTTGGGCGTTTGCCGCACCATTTCTGATGTCGAGACGGCTGTCGTATGGTGTGTTCCCAGCCGTCTGGAGGAGGCGAATAGATTCCGCTCTCTATATTAAATTTCTTTGGTCGTTCCTATCGTTGAAGGGATTTATAAATGAAATCATGAGAAGACGCCATGATGACAACTAAAAGGGTAAAAATTGTTACCGGTCTCAAGTGCAACATTCAATGTGTGTTCTGCTATTACCGGGATAATCTAAAAGCGCCAAACCGTACATTTGATGATATCCGGCTCGACCTGCTTTATGCACAGAAGCATGGTATACAGGAAATTGATTTCTCCGGTGGTGAACCCACGCTGCATCCGGACCTTTCGAAATTGATATCGGAAGCTAAATCGCTTGGGATGCGAAAAGTTTCCATTATTACCAATGGATGGAGACTTGCTGATCGGCAGTATTTGCAGACCTTAAAGGTTGCAGGCCTGGATGAAGTGCTATTTTCGGTTCATGGACCGGATTCGGATACCCATGATTCGATAACGCGTGTTTCTGGCAGCTTTCAAAGGATATCGGAAGCCCTAACGAATGCCGCTGAAGAGGGAATTATGATCCGTACCAACACCGTCGTCAATGGCCTGAATTATAAACACTTACCGAATATCGCGTCTTTTGTCCTTTTATTTCATCCTGTTCAGGTCAATTTCATAACGATCAATGACTGGTGCTTTGCAAAGAACCTCGTAGATACGTTGATGGTGCCGTATTCAGAAATGAGCCTGCAGCTGAAAAAGGCATGCGATCTTCTTGTCAACCGTGTCAATACAGTTAACGTCCGATATATACCCTTTTGCTTTATGAAAGACTATGAGCGATTCGTGTGCAATCATAAACAATCGGTATTCGATCCCTATGAGTGGGTCCCGAGGGTCAGAGCGCGTCTTGAAGTACAGAATAGTTTTTTGCGGTTTTTGGCTATTGTTCTATACGGCTTTATCTTCGGCGGCACTTTCAAGAAGGCCTTACGCATCTCGCCTTCAGAACTCGCGGACCAAAGCATAATCGAGGCTTTACGCAAATGGAATTATACAAAGCAGCAGGGTTGTACTGACTGCCGTTATGAGAAACTATGCGATGGGGTTGAAAATACTTATGCAAATAAGTATGGACTCCGTGAGTTATTACCAGAGGCAGGAGAGAAAATAGTAGATCCAAATTTCTTCAGAAATGAGTATCTTGCGAAGATTTAATCTATGATGACGTTGGAGATGATACATTGTAAGTAAAAATCACTTGCAGCAATTGAGGAGTGCCACTGTTGAAGAATTGCATGTTGGTTACCGGCTCGTCGGGTTTGATCGGATCAGAGGTCGTGACCCTGCTGCAAAATGAGTTCGATGTTGTCTACGGCATCGATAATAATATGCGCGCGTCATTTTTCGGACCAGCAGGTGATAACCGCTGGAATCAGAAACGGCTTGAATCACAAGTATCTCACTTCAAACATTTAGAGCTCGATATTCGAGAACGATCATCGATAACAAAGGTTATTGCCGAAATCGCACCTTCCTTGATCGTACATGCTGCGGCACAACCGAGTCATGACTTAGCAGCAACAAGACCCTTTGACGATTTTGAGGTAAATGCAGTCGGAACCCTGAACCTGCTGGAGGCAGCAAGGCAACATGCTCCTCAAACGGTTTTTGTTCACATGTCCACTAATAAGGTGTATGGTGACGCTCCAAATTCAATTCCTTTAAAAAAATTGAGTAAGCGATGGGATTTTGCAGATCCGCAGTTCATCGAAGGTATCGATGAACGTTTTCCCATAGATCAATCAAAACATTCCTTATTCGGTGCTTCTAAAGTTGCTGCTGATATTCTTGTTCAGGAATATGGCCGATATTTCGGTTTGAAAACATGCTGTTTGCGAGGTGGGTGTCTGACCGGGCCGTCGCATAGCGGCGTTGAATTGCATGGTTTTTTGAGTTATCTCATAAAATGTAACGTTGAGGATATTACCTACAAGATATTTGGATACGAAGGAAAACAGGTTAGGGATAACATTCATTCCTATGATGTGGCACAGTTCATTAAAGCCTTTTATCATGAGCCAAGGATAGCAGAGGTTTATAATATCGGGGGGGGGAGAGATAACTCAATTTCGATATTAGAGGCCTTTGAGAAAATATCATCCATCACAGGCAAGGAAATGAAATATGAGTATATTGATAAAAATCGAGAAGGAGACCATATTTGTTATATCAGTAATTTGAGAAAAATGAAATCTCATTATCCTGAATGGTCCATTAGTAAATCACTTGATGATATCTTTCGCGAAATATATTCAGCATGGGGTAATAAAGCAGGTGCGTAAAATCTGCCTCGTGAACCGATATTATCCGCCGAATCCGGGGATCGCAGGTGAAGAGGCGAGCGGTCTGGTCGGTTATTTATCAAAAACTATTCCGGATTGTAAGATCACGGTTATTCATATTGATGCGCCTTACTTGTTTGAAGGAGTGTCACCTCGATATCCATTAGGCAATGTGGTTACTTTAAAAACCTTTTTGCGAGATAGCCAAAATATCGGCGTACGTTTCTTCAGAAATCTCATTGAAGGATATAGGCTTATTAAAAAGGCGGTTGAAGACGCAGATCTCATTATATCAATGACTGATCCTCCTTTATTGAATTATTGGGCCGGCATACTATGCAAGAGAAATAAGATTCCGTGGATTTACTGGGCTGTCGATCTCTACCCGCATGCATACAAGGCTGCGACTCTGGCGAACGAAAATAATTTGATATACCGTCATTTGAAAAGATCATTCAGGAAGCATGTGCCTTCTTTCCTCATAGCTCTTGGAGATGAGCAGTCGAAATATCTTCAGGAACACTGGGACAGGAAAGTTCCTTCTGTTGTTCTCCCTTGCGGTATCCAAAACTATGTACCTAAATCAGAGCTGCCTTATTGGAAAAAAAACGACAATAAAATATATTTTGCCTACGCTGGAAATATGTCAGAACCGCATGATCCTGATTTTCTTCTTGATTTCATCGGTTGTCTGGACGAAAAAAAGCACAAATGCATCCTGGCCATGTACGGTTCTAAGTCGCAATCTGTACTAAATCGCGTCAAAACGCATCCTGCAGTGGAAGTCATAAAAAATATGAATAGAGATGAGTTGTCGCATATTGATGTACACTTAGTCAGTCTACTGCCTGAGTGGACCCATGTTAGCGTACCATCAAAAGCGGTAAGCGCCGTGTGCGCCGGACAGGCCGTTTTGTTCAATGGATCGCAAGACTCGGACACGTGGCAATATTTTAAACATGCCGGATGGATTATTGCTGAATCTACTAGCAAAATATTACGAAAAAAACGTATTAAAGATATACTAATAGAGGCATCAGATGAAACCTTATTGGCAGAAATGAAGAAAAATGCCATCTCTGCAAAGAAAAAGCTATTAGACATGGAAACCGCAGCTTATGGAATGATATCTGACTGGATCGAAAAGCATGATTGTTATAGGGCCTAATGTTGGCATTATCTTATGAGTACTGGGGGAAAATCATCTGACCAACCAGAATACATCATTGGAAATATTGTCAATTGCGCTACAACATCAAGATATGCGACCACACCTTATTAGAATATGCATAAATTGAAATTTTTTCAATTTATTATCATTGAGCTTCGCGGAAAAAACAATTTGCAGCTATAAGTTCTTCGAAATGATACAGGCAGTTTCTCAGTCATCAAGTTTAATTACTGGGGGACATTTCTCATCACATGGCTTTGGTTTAACTTGCAATTCCACGTAGCTTGCTGCGTGGTCACCTTATAGAGGGAAGAGTAAGAGAAACTGCAGGTTTCTTACCGTCTAGCAGGCTGTTGAAAAAAGTATTTTAAGGTGTCATCCTGAACGAAGTGAAGGACCTGATTCTTCGCTACGCTCAGAATGACAAGTCCTGTGGTATTTCGATTTTTTAACAACCTGCGAGGACTCTTTGATTAACGTTATTAGTCTCCAATCTCCATTTATTCTGATGGCAAGCTACTTTTCTCATGAAACAGTGGGATATGTTTCACTGACCATTCTAGTACTTGAACTACCTACGGTGGTTATTGGTAGCTCCAGTGGTCAAAGGAGCAGAGGTGGAGTTTAGTTGGCAAAATAAACTAGTCAGGATTCAGGGAGTATCCGATACAGATTGGATATATTCTTCGATTAAGAAGACGGGTACGTTCTATGAAATAGATTTGCTGAAATATATCCGTTACGCAATGGAGAATAGGCACGGCTGCATACTAGATGCCGGAGCAAATATCGGAAACCACTCTGTATTTTTCGGAATGTTTGTCAGCGATGCAGTTGTTTGCTTTGAGCCTAACGCCAGTGTATTACCGACTCTTGTGGCGAATCTTTCTGAAAATAGAATTAATTCCAAAGTTTATCAACTTGGATTAGGCGAGCGAGAAGCAGTGGCAGACATTGAGTTGCCAGGCTTTTGTGAGGATAACATTGGTATGGCAAGGTTGGTTGAAAAACAAACGGGTGTAGGTCAATTGATACGTGTTGCTACATTAGATAGTTTGCTGCCAGAAATCAAAACATTTATGGATAGCTTAACCGTTCTGGCGATAAAGATTGATGTCGAAGGAATGGAGCTTTCAGTATTGCGTGGTGGTATGACGGTGCTGGATGAATACAAACCAGATTTGTTTATCGAAGTGCTTAATGATGAACAAATGGGGAAAATTGAATCAATACTTATTCCGATGGGTTATAAACGAATCATTTCTTGGGCATCAACCCCTGTTTGGCACTTTATGCATAGAGATCGATTGAGTCTGATGCGTATGTTGCGTTTGTTTGCCTATATCTCGCTTCATAAATTTGCAATATACTTGGGACGGATTTATCGACGATTTGGTTTGTTATTTGAGTAAATCTGAAGACCGACGAAACCATAATGAAATCTTTATTGTTTGCAAAAAACGCCTCGCTGGTTTTGACAAGATTGGTAGTGGGAGCAGTTTCGGCACTGCTCATTTCATCTTTCTTGGCACGTACACTGGGTCCGGAACAAAATGGGGTTTATGCACTTGTGATATTGTGCCCGTTGCTCGCAGTTGCTATAGGGGGGCTTGGTGTAGGTCCTGCTTCGGTGTATCTCATTAGCAGAGGCAGGTTTGGTATACCAGAAGTTGTTGCTAAAAATATCATTATTAGCCTTGTTACGGCAGGCATTGTTGCCCTTATTTGCTTATCAATCGTCTTGTTTTACGGTCAGAAATGGTTTCCGAACGTACCATTACCTTTGCTTGTGATTGCACTACTGATGACTTTTCCACTGATGATGTTTGGAAATCTTGCTGCAATTTATCAGGGCATGCAAAACTTTAGTCTGCATAGTGTCTATACCCTGTTGCCGCAGGTCATAACTACAGTGCTGCTCGTCTTTTGTTTTTGGCTATTCGAAGATAAGTTGACAGTTGCAGTCCTATCTTGGGGGTTGGGATATGTCTTAGCACTGGGGGCGATCATTTATCGCTTTAGAGATGAGATCACGAGTTACAAACGCAGCTCCAAGGTGCGCTCGCAATATTTATCCGAATCCCTAAAGTATGGCCTAAAAGCGCATATTGGTAATCTCATCACCTTCCTGAATTACCGAATTGATGTTTATCTGCTAGGTGCATTGGCTGGGACATATGCAGTTGGAATCTATGCGGTAACGGTTCCCATAACGGAAGCGATATGGTTAGTGTCAAATGCCGCGTCAGCAGTACTTTTTCCCTTGGTTGCAAAACTCCAGGAGAATAACACGTCAAATAATGTCACTCCGCTGATTTGTAGATGGGTATTGCTGGCAACGGTATTGGCCGCGCTTCTTGTTGTTGTCGCTAGCGATCTGGTTATTAGATTATTCTTCGGTTCGGCATTTGCTGAGTCAGGAAGGGTTCTGTTATGGCTTCTGCCTGGGGTGGTTTTGTGGGCGATAGCCCGAGTACTATGCAACGATATCGCCGGACGTGGAAGACCAGAAATTAATCTATTCATTTCTCTGGGTGCTTTGGCTGTAAACATAATAGCGAATTTGGTGCTAATACCGAAGTTTGGAGTGAATGGAGCGGCGATAGCCTCTAGTATTTCATATTCCCTATTGACAGTAACGGTAGTGCTCGTTTATTCTCGTTTATTACATGTGAAATTAAGCAAACTGCTCTTCCCATCATGGGATGACTTGTTAATAATCAAAAGCATTTGGGGAGGGATTGTGAGCAAGGCAGGTCAGTCATAAATTTATAGAGAACGTTAATTGATTTTCAATGTGTCTGAACTTAGCTGCTTTTTATCTATTCGTATTGTGTTGTTTTGTAAAAAGCAGTGCGAGCATTAATTTCCTTAGGGTTACGTTTTACTTTTAGGTAAGATGAAAAATATACACATTTTAATGATTCCATCGTGGTATCCAACAAAAGATAATCCTATTAATGGGATATTTTTTATGGAGCAAGCGAAGGCATTAAAAATAAATAATGTGAAGATTGGCGTTATCGCACCTATTCAGATAGGTGTAACTCAACTCGTATGTGGCCGTCCAAGCCAAAATAGAAGATTTGGCGTCGAATGCGCCGTTGAAGCGGAAATCCCGACATTGCGATCGTTCAGTCTGGCAGTTCCAATGTTGCGGCGATTTAACAGATCAATGTGGCTGGTGCAGTCAGCAAAACTAGTAAATGAATACACCAGGCTTTATGGAAAGCCTGATTTGATACACGCTCATTCCAACATATGGGGGGGAATCGCTGCGAACAGAGCCGCTCATTCTCTTGCGGTTCCCTACATCGTTACGGAACATTCTTCTCTTTTTGCAAGAAGCCGCTTACCGTTTTGGCAAAAAAAAGAAATATCGTTGGTGTTGCAACGCGCATCCGCAGTTATAACTGTGTCCGACAGTCTCCGGAGATTACTGATCGACTATTTACCTCACGGTCAAATTGATGTGGTGCCGAACATGGTTGATACCGATTTATTCTGTTTGCCAGAGGTTTCTCGTAAAACTGACCTGTTTGTCTTTTTGACAGTTGCTTTATTAAATTACAACAAAGGTATTCATTTGCTGCTTCGAGCATTTGCTCGGAAATTTATGAAAGTTGCAGGTGTGGAACTCTGGATTGGAGGTGATGGACCCCAACGACGCTATCTTGAGAGACTTGCGACAGAATTAAGAATTGCTGGCCAGGTCCGCTTCCTTGGAGTGCTTTCACGGGAAAAGGTCCGCGATTACATGTGGCAAGCAAATGCCTTTGTGCTTCCCAGCTACTACGAAACATTTGGGGTTGTAGTAATCGAGGCTATGTCAACTGGGCTGCCAGTTATTGGGACGCGCTGTGGTGGACCGGAAGAAATCATTACACCTCAGAGCGGTCGGCTCGTCCCAACTGGCGATATTGAAGGGCTTGCTGATGCCATGCAGTTGCTTCGAGAAGAATACTCATGTTACTCTGCCGACGAAATATCGCGTGCGGCGGCAGAGCGGTACGGTACTACGGCTGTTGTTGACCAACTGATGAATATCTATTCGCGCATACTGTAAAATAATGCATGGAGAACGTAATGCTAAAATTTGCGCTTGTAGGCTGCGGCAGAATCGCCAAGAAACACGCGGAAATCCTTGGTGAAAACCAGATCAAGAATGCCGAATTGGCCGGCGTATGCGATTTACATGAAGACCGGGCAAAGTCATATGGCGAAAAATATAAAATACCCTGGTTTACCAACATGCATGAAATGATGAGTAAGATCGGCGACCGCGTCGACGTTCTGAGTATTCTGACTGAAAGCGGCAACCACGCCGCTAACGTGCGGGATCTGTCGCAATATGGAAAACACTTTGTCGTGGAAAAACCCATGGCATTAACCATCGAAGATGCTGACGCTATGATCCAATCCTGCGATGAGGCGGGGGTAAGGCTTTTTGTGGTCAAGCAGAACCGGTACAACCTGCCGGTACAAAAACTCCGTTCCGCCATCGAAGAGGGCCGGTTCGGCAAGATCGTCATGGGAACGGTCAGGGTTCGGTGGTGCAGGACGCAGCATTACTATGATCAGGACGCATGGCGCGGGACGTGGGCCATGGACGGCGGAGTGTTCACAAACCAGGCAAGCCATCACATTGACCTTTTGGAATGGATGCTTGGTGAGCCGGAATCGGTGTTCGCGAAATCGACGACCGCACTCGTCGATATCGAGGCGGAGGATACGGGTGTCGCGATCATCAAGTTTCAAAGCGGAGCGCTTGGAATAATCGAGGCCACCACTGCTACGAGGCCGAAGGACCTCGAGGGCTCGCTTTCTATCCTTGGCGAGAAGGGGACTGTTGAGATAGGCGGATTCGCCGTCAATGAGATGAAAGTCTGGAACTTCACGGTGTCAAAACCGGACGATGCGCAGGTCCTGGCCCGATACCGGCAGAACCCACCCAACGTTTATGGATTCGGGCATGTTGCTTATCTGGAGCATGTGGTGGACTCGATCCTGAGTCGTAAAAAAGCCCTTGTTGACGGACTGGAAGGACGAAAGTCCCTCGAACTGATCATGGCGATTTATGAGTCCGTTGAAACGGGCAAAGAGGTATTTCTCAGGTTCGTGCCGAAAGAATGCCGGTTGGGGAAAAAATGAACGAGATAGCGGCCACGGCGAAGATTTATCCCGGCGTGAAGTTGGGAAGCAACATCGTTATCGAGGATTTTTGCATCATTGGCGCGCCGTACCAGGGCCGGCCCGATGAGGAATCGACGATCATCGGAAACAATGCCTTCATCCGCAGCCACACCGTCATCTACAGCGGCAACAGGATCGGCGAAAACTTTCAAACGGGTAACAAAGCAAACATTCGAGAACTGAACAGGATCGGCAATAACGTCAGCATCGGCGCATTAAGTGTTTTGGAACACCATATTGTTATAGAGGATAATGTACGAGTGCATTCTAATGCATTTATTCCTGAATACAGCATTCTGAAAAAAAGTTGCTGGATCGGCCCCAATGCCGTACTTACAAATGCCCAATATCCGGCGTCACCCACGGCAAAAAAAAATCTAACAGGAGCAGTGATTGAGGAATCGGCCAAGATCGGCGCAAATGCAACCATCCTTCCGGGAGTGGTGATCGGTAAAAATGCGTTGGTAGGGGCAGGAAGCGTTGTAACGAAGAGTGTACTCGATAACAACATTGTTGCTGGCAATCCTGCTAAATTTATCAGGAAAATTGATTATTAGGCGGTTTTATGATTAAATTTCTTGACCTCCGAAAACAATACGAGAGCATAAAATCTGAAATTGACGACGCAATAAGATCGGTGATTCATGAAAGTGCGTTTATCGGCGGGAAATATGTAAACAAATTTGAAGAGCATTTTGCATCATATCAGCAGGTAAAGCATTGTGTAGGTGTCGCAAATGGAACTGACGCTCTGGAAATTGCCATCGAATCGCTCTCACTACCCGAGGGGGGAGAAATTATCGTACCCGCCAATACGTTTATGGCGACCAGTGAGGCGGTTACACGGTCAGGTTATCGTGTCGTTTTTTGTGATTGCGACCCCACTACTTACACAATTGATCTCGATGATGCAGCACGACGTATTACACCTCGGACGTGCGCAATAATTCCGGTGCACTTGTACGGGCATCCATGTGATATGGACGCCATTCTTGACTTCGCAAAAAAGCATAATTTAAAAGTCATAGAAGACTGCGCCCAGGCACATGGAGCCGAATATAAGGGACAGAGAGTAGGAGGAATCGGTGATGTCGGCACGTTCAGCTTTTACCCCGGGAAAAATATTGGCGCGTATGGTGATGGAGGATCAATTGTAACAAATAGTGATATTCTAGCGAAGCGATGCCGGATGATAGCGAACCATGGCCGTACTGATAAATATTTGCATGAGTGTGAAGGACGAAATTCAAGGCTCGACGGCTTACAGGCTGCCATTTTGAATGTTAAGCTTAAGTATGCCGATCTCTGGAATTTGCATAGACGGCAGGTGGCTGAATTCTATCAACAACATTTAAAAAATATCGGGGAAATGAAGCAGCCTTCTCAAGCTAGTTGGGCTAAGCACGCCTGGCATCTCTATGTTATACGTACGGAAAAACGCGATCTTTTGCAGTCCTATCTACAGGAGAATGGCGTACAGACGGGGATTCACTACCCGATAGCTTTACCGAAGCAGCCGGCATATTATTATCTTGGACAGCGAGATGAACCGATGTTTGCCAATACCGCTGACCAGATGCTTATCAGCCTCCCGATTGGAAGTCATCTTGAAGCGACTGATCTGAACACTATCGTGGAAGTATTGTTGAACTTCTTCAAGTCAGGCACCAGCCATGCCTAACAGACATGTAAAAGCATTATTTATAACACACGACGTTGGCAACTATGGAGCGGCGAGAAGTTTGCAGTTATTATTGAAAAATTATGACAACGTACATATTGACTTAGTGTTTAAGAAAAATATTTTTATTAAGGATGATGACATCCGTGAAGTCAGAAATAAGTTTGGAGGCAAGATACAGGAAATTATGAAGTGTTATCTGCCTTTCGATTTTTGTTATAAATATAAGCCGGAAAGCTTTACCATGAGGATTGTCTATCGTTTATTAAATAAACTAATATGGCAAGTTACGAAAAAGAAACTGTACTCAAAGATTAACGAAGGACATTATGATTTTATTCACTTAAATTCATTGGTTCTTCATTCAATTATTAGCCGCGAATATCCTTTTATTATTCACATAAGGGACATCTTCGACCACAGCAGTAACAAGGTCATACAAAACGTATCGAATGCAAAGGGTGTTATTTTTATTGACGAGGCAACACGAGAACCGTTCCATAATATATTTTTGCCGCACAGCATTGTTTTAAATAACCCTTTTGATATGACGCCGATAAAGGGATATTCTGATGCAAAACGGGAAAAGATAAATATCAAATTTCATGATAAGACGGTATTTAGCATGATAGGAGCCGTTACCGAGAAAAAAGGCGTTCTTTTTGTGATTAACTGTTTTTTGAAACTAAAAAATGATGACGCGCGGCTTCTGATCGTGGGACGGGGTGATGCCGATGGTGATAATTTTTTGGAGAAATGCAGAAAAAATGCTAAGGAAGACAAAAGAATAATTTTTTGGGGAGAGGAAGACGATATCCTTCAAATATACTCGATCAGTGATTATATCCTCAGAGGAGAAGAGTACCAATGCATCGGCAGGACTATCTATGAAGGACTCTATTCCGGTTGCAGCGTAATTGTTCCTGCTGACGAGAAACGGCTAAAGCCCATGTTTGAATTCGACAAATATAAAGATCACATTTATTATTACCCACCACGACATGCAAGTGGGCTGCTGGCAATATTTGAACGACTTTCGCACGTAAAAGCATGCGATAGAGTCTTTTATTCGAATGTTAATTCCTATGTGAAAGAATTTCATAAATTCGTCGCGAATTTGAAGAAATGAACAAAATATATATACTGAAGTTTTTTGACGCCCTATTCGGAAAAATGTTTTGCCATTTTTTGTTGAAGCCTCACAGGCAGGCCACTTTTCTTCGGCCGATAAGTAAAATTCTCATTATTAGGCCTGGTGGAATTGGAGATGCGGTACTGGTACTGCCCTTAATAAAGGCATTAAAAAAGAAGCATCCCGATATTCTGATCGACATTCTGGCGGAGAAACGAAATAGCGCTATTTTTTTTCTATGCGCTGATATCCAGAAAATTTATCATTATGAAAAACCCCATGAGCTTCTGCCGGTTATTCGTGGTAACTATGATGCCGTGATCGATACAGAACAATGGCATCGGCTCTCTGCTGTCGTCGCTCGCCTTTCAAGGGCGCCAATGCTGATTGGATATGCAACGAATGAAAGACGAAAACTTTTCACACATCCGATACCGTATTCGCATAACGTTCACGAAATAGATGCCTTTTTACGTTTATTAGCACCCATAGTTGGAGATAATTGCACTAGTGCAGCAGAGGAACGTTTTATCTCAATACCACATGAGTTGTCAAAGAGTGTAGAGCCATTTCTCCGACCACTTGTTGGAAAGAAGCTCGTTGTCATTTTCCCCGGTGGGAGCATCAAGAAAAAACGATGGGAAACGATCAGATACCGAGAAGCCGCAATGAGACTCATGAAGCAAGGTTATGGCATCGTAATAGTAGGCGGCAAGATGGATATTTCAATCGGAAATGAAATCGTCAATAATCAATCAAATATCGTTAATCTATGTGGCACATTGACACTCCTGGAAACTGCTGCAGTCCTGCATAAAAGTGCTTTACTGATAAGCGGAGATTCTGGTATATTGCACATTGCAAGTGCGCTGGGAACACGCGTGTTGGCTTTGTTCGGTCCGAGCAATATAAAGAAGTGGGCTCCCCGATCGGAACATTCATTCATTATGTCAAAATATCTTTCGTGCAGTCCCTGTTCCAAATTTGGTTATACACCGCGGTGTAAAAATGATTTGGCTTGCATGGAACAGATCACCGTAAACGAGGTATTTGAAAACGCTGTAAAACTTCTGGAGAGATAGCCTATGGCCCTCATCGATATTTCGACTGTCACAAAAGTTTTCAAAAAAGAATTGAGCCGGAAGGAGATTTATGCGTTAAGATCACTTTCGCTCACCATAAATGCAGGGGAGGTTTTCGGTTTCCTCGGGCCCAACGGGGCAGGGAAAAGTACGACGATCAAACTGCTGCTCAACCTTATCCGACCGTCATCGGGAAGCATCTCCATCGACGGGAAATCGGTGTCGGATAGAAATATCAGGAGATCCATCGGATACCTTCCTGAAAACCCGTACTTTTACGACCATCTGTCGGCTAAGGAACTTCTTTGGTTCGGAGGCAGGAGTTGCGACATGGACAACGAACTGATCCGTCAACGAACAATAACGCTGCTTGAGCAATTAGACCTTGTTGAGGCTATGAACCGTCCGCTCAGGTCATACTCCAAAGGGATGCTCCAAAGGGCCGGCTTGGCGTTGGCGCTTATTCATGATCCCAGTATATTGATTCTCGATGAACCGATGAGTGGGTTGGATCCCATGGGACGCAAAAAAGTATTCGAGGTCATACTTCATCTTAAGAACGAAGGAAAAACGGTTTTTTTTAGTTCCCATATTCTCCATGATATTGAGAGGCTTTGCGACAGGGCGGCAATCCTCATTAATGGTAAACTGACACGAATCCTCCGAACCCGGGATGAATTGCCGGCAGGGCAAAACCTGGAGGACGTGTTTTTTGAAGAAGTCGCAAAATCGGGAGGTTTGAGAGAATGAGCGGGATCGTCAGTCTGGCGTACATAACCTTTAAAGAAGGGATGCGAAGCAGGGCATTGTTTGGCATATTCATCTTGGCATTGCTCGCATTCGCGGTGACGGTGACGCTGACGGATCTCTTCATGAGAGATATCATGAAAGTTGCCGCGGATCTGGCCCTGGCTACCATAAGTTTTTCTGGGCTCCTGATGGTAATATTCATCGGTACGAGCCTTCTGTCGAAAGATATCGACAAGAGGACCATTTACATGGTGATATCGAGACCCATATCAAGGGCACAATATATCGTCGGTAAATTCCTGGGCTTTTGTCTCCTTATCTTGGCGGCGGTCCTGTTCCTCGGCATCGTATCGTCTTTACCTGTTTACTTCGCCGGTCTCAGTTACGAGAATCCACAGTCGGTATTCCAGTGGGGCATCTACTTTACGGCGATTATCTTCATAGCTATGAAATTGATCCTGATCGCAGCCATAATCATCTTCTTCTCTTCAATCACCTCCACGTCGTTCATTTCCCTCATTTTGACCATAGCCACCTATATCATCGGTTCAACCACGGAATTGGTCAAGGGCTTGGTGGATGTGAAAGTGGAAGGGGTGGAGATATCGCCGCTGATGGCCGGCCTTATCAAATTCGTTTACTACGTCTTTCCTAACCTGTCTGCATTTGATCTGAAAGTCTTTGCAGCGCATGGTATTCCCATCCCTCATAGCTATCTTCTGTGGGTACCGTTCTATTGGCTGTTCTATACTGCGATCATGGTTACGGCGGCCTCCATAATCATGGAGCGAAGAGAATTTCCATGAAATCAAAATTATTGCCGATCGTTCTTTTGATTCTGCTGATCTCGGGTTATCTGCTTTTGTTCCCGATTGTTGAGCATGCACGTGACCCGCTGAAACGAGTTCAGGACCGAGGAATGATTTTCCCGCCATTTGTTACGAAAATTATCTCCTTCGAGTATAAAAGCATAGCAGCGGATTTTCTTTTTGCGCGGGCGTCCCAGTATTTAGGCGGAAAGATAGCGAATCGCGAAACTATGGACAATAGCGACATGATGTGGCTCTATAGAAACATGCTCGTCATAACCGACCTTGACCCATATTTTGAAGATCCTTATTATTTAGGCAATGCATTCCTTACTTGGGATGTTGGCATGGTTAAGGAAGCCAATGTTCTTCTTAAAAAGGGTGTTGACGCGAGATCCTGGGATTGGCAGCTTCCATTTTACCTTGGCTTTAATAAGTTCTATTTTCTGCAAAAAAATAGCGAAGCTGCTGATTATTTCGTAATTGCCTCAAAGAGGCCCGGTGCTCATAATTTTTTGCCGACTTTGGCTGCAAGACTTTACAACAATGAAGGAAGTACCAAAATGGCCATTGTTATTTTAAAAGAGTTTCTGGAAAACGAGCGGGATTCCCGGATCAGGGCTCGGTATGAGATGCGAGTAGCAGCTCTAGAAAAGATGCTTTTTCTTGAATCAGCCGTATCACAATACAGAGCAAAATCGGGCAAGTTTCCCAGAAACCTCCAAACCTTGGTGCAGTCAGGCATCATCGCAAAAATACCGAAGGATCCGTACGGTGGGGTTTTTTATTTGGACAAAGACGGTTCTGTAAAAACTTCAAGTAAACTAGCTCCCATTATACCCAATACGACAACTGACAAAGATAAAAAATTCTCTCCGTCCTTGCAGTATGCGCCGAGAGACTCTTAAGCAAACAATCACTCACTGCCGATATTGCCCCGTTTTACACCTCGATCAAAACCGCCCCCTGAAAAATTTGCGATTTAGTTCGTTACTTTCCTCCCCGCCTTTCCTCATGCCTGATATCGAGCTTTTTCAGCTGCTCGATGCTTTTTGAGAGATGCTCATTTTCCTTCCTGACATCCACGATGATCCTGAGGACATACCGCCAATTCTGCGCTTCGCGCGACCTGGCATTATTAGGGTACTGCCTGAGAAACTCATCGAATTCCTGCAGGGCCTGCGCATAATTCCTTTGCGGATTGTCATAAAAGGCCGTTGTATAGGCGAGGCCGAAACGGGCATCAGCAGCATCCTCCAATGAAGGGGCAGGGGAGGCGGCAAGAACTTTCCGATAGGCGCCGAGTGCTTCGTCATATTTTTTCGCCTTGAACAGGTCTTCGGCGGCCTGGACTTGCGCCGCCGGCCCTGATGAAAGGCCAAAACGCATACAACCCGTTAGGCAAATAATAACGCACGGGATGAGCAGTGCCATTTTCTTCAATTATTTCTCCTCTTGTCGACCACAAATACGCTTTTGGCAATCGTCTTGGCATAATCCTTCAGCTCTGCGGCGATCTCAGACGCTTCAAGCGCATTGGCGAGTTTTCTCCGCTCATTCGTGACAATGGCGATCGAGATGGTCATGAGCGGGAATTTCATATCAACGCCCTGTCTGGTCTTGCCGTGGATATATCCCTTTTCCCGGTCGGATTGCTCGTAAAACTCGGGGATCCGCCGGTCGAACTGGGAGATGATCTCACTGGCGACCTCCCTCATGACATCAGGGACCGTTATAACAACGTAGTCGTCTCCGCCAACATGCCCGATGAAATCATCGGGAGTGCCTTTCGCCTTGACGGAATTCTCAATAAGGCGCGCGGTTTCCTTGATCACTTCACTCCCGTTGGCATAGCCGTACCGGTCGTTGAACGCCTTGAAATTGTCAAGATCGAGTACGCAGAAGGCCAGGGGAAGTCCTGAATCGATCCTTTTTTTGAGCACATTCTCAATCGCAATGCCGCCCGGCAACCGCGTGAGCGGGCTGGCGTCCAGATACATTTCCTCAAGTTTCCGCAGGCGCTTTCCCATGCTCAGAAACGAAGTTGACAGCGCCCCGATCTCGTCTTCCGTCCGGATATCGGGGTCATAATCGAAATTACCAACGGCAATATGTTCCGTCGCGACTTTCAATTTATTGATCGACGAAGAAATATGATGGGTCACAACAAGACCTGCAAGAGCTCCCGCAAGAATGCTGATCAGACACAGTAAAGCAGTCGTTATGAAGGCCCTGTCGCCCACAGAACTGATCTGCCGCATCTTATTGTCCTGAGAATCACTGGCACGAGAAGACATCGTTCTCAAAGTATCGAGAAGTTTGTCCAGAGCGTCTTTCAGGCTGGAATTGGAAATAGCATATGCCGCTTCGCTCTTATTTGCCTTGGCCAGTTTTATCTCTCTGATGAACAGCTCCGTATAGTCTACATGCAAGCGTTCCAGTATTTCTATCGGAGCGGTATTCTTGCCGGGAAGGTCCTTGAGCACCTTCAGCCACGCCCTGAACTCATCACCGCGCTTTGCAAAGAGCGTTCTCATATCCTCGCTCTTCAATATGAGGAAGCGCTTCTCATAGGTGTCTTGAGCAAGGAGCGCATCAAGCATTTTATCGGCAGCTTCCTGGGTCGGGATGTCGGTTTTGACTATGCTCTTGTTCAGATTATTGATCCGCTGAAGGCTGACCAGCGCGTAGACCACCACTACAACCGTAAGCACGACGAGGGTCATGTATCCCAGCAGCATTTTGCGGGCAATAGTGAGCCTGGCAAAAAGCCGGGTAGGAGTTATTTTTTCCAATATTATCTGAGACATAGGTATCTTCATGAATGATGGAATTCACCTTTGCTTAAGAATAACAAATAATTTTATTGGTGTCAACAATATATTATGGTACCTCGGGGGCTTCATCCTCCAGCACCGGTTCTTCGCTCCCCACTATACTTTCAGGGCAATATTTTCTTGGCTCTGTTCCCGGGACATATGCTTCTCTGACGGTATCCCTGCATTTCTCCGTACTCAGCAATCCCGTTGTGGCGTCGATCTGGCGGTAAATGATCCCCTCAGGCTCGGTGAAATCCTCGGGCTCTCTGCCTTCAAGTGCTTTTTTCATGAAATCAAGCCACAGCGGAAGGGCTGCACGCGCTCCCGTTTCCCGGGGGCCGATGGTTCGATGGTCGTCATATCCTACCCAGACACCGGCAACGAGACCAGGAGTATAACCAATGAACCACGCATCACGATAATCGTTTGCCGTTCCTGTCTTTCCCGCCACAGGCCTGCCGAGCTCACGGGCCTTCCATGCCGTTCCCCGCTCAACAACGCCGCGAAGAAGGTTCGTCATAATGTAGGCTGTTTCCGGCCTTATGACCTGAGCAGGAAAAGTATCACTGGCGAACAGAACGCGCCCGGTGCTGTCGGTAACCTGAAGAATGGCAACGGGATCGATGCGGACGCCGTGATTTGCCAGCACCGAGTACGCCGAAGTCAACTCGAAGAGCGTCACATCGGAACTGCCGAGCGCCATGGACAAATAGGGGGCAACGGGGCTTCTGATCCCCATGTTCCGGGCAAACTGCATTGTCTGATCGATGCCGAGCTTATCGAGCAGCCGAACGGTCGGCACGTTCAGGGACTTGGTCAAAGCGCGGCGAAGGGTCACCGAGCCCTGGAACTTCCTGCTGAAATTCTCGGGTGTCCAGTTCTTGTTGCGGTCAAGCTTGACCGTCAGGGGAGAATCATCGAGCAGGTCAGACGGGCCGAATCCGCGTTCGATCGCCTCGGCGTAGATCAACGGTTTAAATGCCGAGCCGGGCTGCCTTAGTGCCTGCCAGGCCCGGTTGAACTGGCTCTCGGCGTAATCCCTGCCGCCGACCATGGCAACAATATGGCCTGTTGAGGGTTCGATGGCGATGAGCGCCCCCTGGAGCGGCGGCTGCAGATGCTTGGATCGCTTAAGGTGGCGGGCTTCCACCTGCTGAAGGCCGGCCTTGACCGCCTGTTTTGCGAATTCCTGATACCGGTCATTGATGCTGGTATAAATGTTGAGACCGCCCGAATAAAGGATGCTCGAACCAAAGCGTTCCTCGATCTTCTGGCGGATGTATTCGACGATATAGGAATCCGCCCCGCGCACCGTCGTGGTCGGACTCAGGGGGAGCGGCTCGCGCGCAGCAGCATCAGCCTGGAGTTGCGTAATAATGCCGGCCCGGGCCATGCGGGAAAGAACATACGCACGGCGCGCCCGTGCCCCGTCAGGCGCCTTGAACGGCGAATACCGCTTCGGCGACCTTGGAAGACTGGCCAGCAGGGCGCACTCGGCAAGGTTCAGGTCCCTGGCAGGCTTGCCGAAATAGATCCGTGCCGCAGCCTCCACGCCGTAGGCGCCGTTCCCGAAATAGATCTGATTGAGATACAGCGAGAGTATTTCCTGCTTTGTGTACCGCTGTTCGATGCGGAGCGCCAGCGCCATTTCCTTGAACTTGCGCGAGAAGGTGCGGTCCGGAGTGAGAAAGAGGACCTTGGCAAGCTGTTGCGTCAGCGTACTGCCGCCCTCCAGGATCCGGTGCGCCCGCAGATTCCGGTACAGGGCACGCGCGATGCCGCGCATATCAAGGCCGTGATGCTGATAAAAACGGGAATCCTCAGCAGCCATGAGGGCTTTCGTCAACAGTTCCGGGACGTCGGTGAGCTCCACCGGCGTTCTGTTCTCGAGGTAGAACTCCGCCAGCATGCGGTTGGAATCGGTATAGACCCGGGAGGTAATGCTCGGACGGTACTCCTCCAGCATCTCTATCTCGGGGAGGTCCCACATGGAAAAGATGACGAATCCTGATGCTCCGCCTATGAGTCCGGCCGCCACAGCAAGTATGATGAAGAACGTGAAAAAGTTCCTTTTAGGCATGGTGGCTATTATACATCCCGGACGGATAAAAAGTAAAGCGTGGCCTGCATCTTTCTCAGTTTTTTGGTGCATCACGTCATGGATTATGGTAATCTTCCTTCGTTTCATCGGAAGAAGACAGAGTGCCTGATGCGCACGCAGAGAGGGGAATACTTCTGGACACCGGTTTGGTCATCGTCTTCACAGGAGACGGCAAGGGGAAAACGAGCGCAGCCATCGGCATGGCGGTGCGCGCATCGGGTCATAAAATGTACGTTTCCGTAGTACAGTTCATCAAGAGCCCGGCGGCTGGCGGAGAGGCTCGCGCTGCGGAACGTCTGGCGCCTGAGATTGACTTTATTTCCCTGGGAAAAGGATTCATTACAGGTGCTCCCGGCTCATCGACCCGGACCGAGCATGCGCAGGCGGCCAAAGAAGCCCTCAAACTTGCCAAACAGCGGATGCTGGCAGGCTCGTGGGACCTGCTGATCCTGGACGAGGTAAATAATGCCGTCCACCTGGGCCTGCTGGACCTCGCGGAGGTCATGGAGCTGGTGAAAAACAAGCCTGCGAAACTCCACCTGGTCCTGACGGGCCGTAATGCGCACCCTGACCTTATTGCTGCTGCCGACCTCGTAACGGAAATGCGGGCCATCAAACATCCGTATGACCGCGGCATTCCCGCACAGCGCGGCATTGACTTTTAAGGAAATAACGACTGGACCCTAAAGTGAAATTGACTTTGATTTTTCAGAGTGTTACAATTCTCTCACGGGAAGAGAGGCTGCCGTTGTTGCGAGCGGCCCGCGCCTGCATCTCATGAAAAATACCGCCGCACATGTGATCATAGATGACACAACGTCATTGCCGAGCCTTTTCGGCGACCTTGATAAGAATCTCAGGCTGATCGAAAATGCTTATGGGGTGGTTCTGACCGCCCGGGGCAACAAGCTTCAGATCGAAGGAGAGGAGGAGCCGGTCGCCCAGGTAGAGCTTCTCATCAGGCAGCTCGCTGACATGCTCTCCCGGGGAATTATTGTTCATCGCGATGATGTGCATGCCGCGATCCGCGCCTTTTCCGCCAATCCTTCGGCAGGTTTGAAGGAGATCTTTCAAAAGACCATCCCCGTGTCGAGCAATAAACGCCCGGTCGCTCCGAAGAACGAGACCCAGCGCGCCTACGTCGAGGCCATCAAACAGCACGATGTTGTTTTCGGCATCGGACCGGCGGGAACCGGCAAAACCTACCTTGCCATGGCCACTGCTGTTTCCGCCCTGCTGCGACGTGAAGTGAGCAGGATCATTCTCGTCCGCCCGGCCGTTGAGGCAGGCGAAAAGCTCGGATTCCTGCCCGGCGATCTCTATGAAAAGATCAATCCCTATCTTCGCCCCCTCTACGATGCGCTCTACGACATGATCGATACCGAAAAAGCGAATAAGCTGGTGGAGCGGGGAGACATCGAGATCGCTCCACTCGCCTTCATGCGCGGCCGCACGCTCAACGATTCGTTCATTATCCTCGATGAGGCGCAGAACACCACGTCGGAACAGATGAAGATGTTCCTGACCCGCCTGGGATTCAACTCAAAGACCGTGGTCACCGGCGACATTACCCAGATCGACCTTCCGAGCAATAAGAACTCGGGGCTGATCGAAGTGCAAAAAATACTGGAGAACGTCGAGGGCATCCGGTTCGTTTATTTTACGAACCGCGATGTCGTGCGTCACAAGCTTGTTCAGCAGATCATCAAGGCATACGAGAAATACGAGGCTGACGATGAACCCCAAGCATGATACCTCCCTGAAGCTGCTCCCCAAGGTCCGGACCCAGGACACGGAAAAGGATGATGCGCCGCAGGAGCTCAAACGGTCCGTGCGTTATCTGAACATCGGCATCGCCTTCGTTACCGCCCTGTTGCTCGCAATCATCCTGATCCCCCGTATGCAGCACCTCCGGCAGGGTGACATTGCTCCAGGTGCTATCGTGGCTCCTCATGCCCTGTCCCTTGAGTACCTGGGTCCAGACCAGGCCCTGGTCTCCTTTTCCGTGGAAAAGGGAGAACTCCTTGTCCAGGCCGGCCACCGGGTCTCCGAAAAAGCGGTTCGGGCACTGGAAGAGATCGCCCGCCAGGAGGGAACAGGGACCAGGCTGAGCGCCTATGGCGGGCTCAGCCTCTTGTTCCTGCTGATGTTTTACCTTTTTTACCGTGATATCAAACGGTACCGTCCGGCCCTTATTGCAGACACCAGAAAAATGTTCCTGCTCGCTTTTCTGCTGCTGACGACCGTGATCCTTGCCCAGTTCTCAAAGCATATTCTGATCCTCGTTGCCGACAAACTGCAGCTTGAACCGGCCACGATCGGATTTGCGCTTCCCGTCACTGCCGGCGCCATGCTGGTGAGCCTTCTGCTGGATTTCCACCTGGCCCTGGGTTTCTCTTTCCTGGTCAGCATCCTGCTGGGCATCTCATTTCAAGGCGACCCCTTTATCCCGCTGTATTATTTTCTGGGAAGCATTGTTGCGGCACTTTCGGTCATCCAGTGCAAAAAGCGGACAGCAGTGCTCAGGGCAGGCGCATTGACCGCGCTGGTGAATATGATCGCAATCGCCGGGATCGATCTTTACAAGGGGGAGCTCCTGACGCGCGGCCTCTACGATATGAGCGCCGGTTTCCTGGGAGCCATTGCCGTTGCCATGATCGTGTCGGCTACCCTGCCTTTTTTCGAAGCGGTATTCGACATCGCCACCGATATCAAGCTCCTGGAACTCCTGGAACCGAACCAGCCGCTCCTCAAAAAACTGGTTTATACCACCCCCGGCACCTATCATCACAGTATCCTTATCGGCAACCTGGCTGAAGCGGCAGCCGAGGCCATCGGCGAAAATCCGCTGCTCGCCCGCGTCGGCGCCTATTACCATGATGTGGGGAAGATCCGGAAACCCGAATATTTCATCGAGAACCAGCACCCCAAGGACAACAAACACAACCGGCTCATGCCGTCCATGAGCAGCCTCATCATCGCATCGCACGTAAAGGACGGCGTTGATGTGGCCCGCGAGCATAACCTGCCCGGGGCCCTCATCGACATCATCCATCAGCATCATGGAACGTCGCTCATCACCTATTTTTACCAAAAAGCAAAGGAGCTGCAGCCCTATGCCAGGATCACCGAGGAGGACTACCGCTATCCGGGTCCGCGGCCGCGCACGAAAGTGGCGGCCATTGTGATGCTGTCCGATGCGGTCGAAGCCGCTTCACGGTCCCTCGACGATCCCACGCCCCAGCGCATCCAGGCGCTGACGAACAGCGTTATCACCCGCATTTTCCTCGATGATCAGCTCAGTGCCTGCGATCTGACGCTCAAGAACCTGCGGGAGATCTCGAAGAGCTTCAACCTCACCCTGAACGGGATCTTCCATCATCGGATAGACTATCCCGGAATGGAGTTCCCGGGAGAAAGAAAACGAAATGATCATCCGGATAAAAAACAACCAGAAGAAACAAAAGCTGGCGGCAACAAAACTAAAAACGCAGCTCACGAAACTGTTGGGGACTCTCAACCTTCCTGAGGCCGAATTGAGCGTGCTTTTTGTGGGCGATCGCGCCATGCGCACGCTCAACCAGCAGTATCGGGGCAAGGACAGGACCACCGACGTCCTTTCGTTCTCGCTTCGCGAAGGACGTTTTAACAAGGTCCAGCCGAACATGCTCGGGGACATCGTCATATCGGTGCCGACAGCCGTGCAGCAGGCTGTTGACGCGGGCCTTACGCTTCAGCAGGAGCTGGAACGCCTGCTGGTCCATGGCCTCCTGCACCTGGTCGGCTACGACCACGAACGCAGCGCGGCCGAGGCCCGGACCATGCAAACGAAGGAGCGAAGCCTGCTCAAGAGGCTGCGCGCATGAAGTGGCGGTCCAAGTCATGGATGCAGAGCGCGAACCATGCGATCGAGGGCATTATCTACTCGGTCAAGACGCAGCGCCATATGCGCTACCACCTGTTCGCGGCGCTGGTTACGCTTGTCCTCGGCCTCGGTCTGAACATAACCCGCATAGAGTTCATCCTTCTGTGCATGGCGATCATCCTCGTGCTGGCCACGGAAATGCTGAACACGGCAATCGAGGTCACCGTCGACATGATCTCGGACACCTTTCATCCGCTCGCCAAGATCGCCAAGGACATCGCAGCCGGGGTCGTGCTCCTGGCGTCCTTCGGGGCGCTCACGCTGGCCTACCTCATCCTGTACCCGGCGCTTACGGCTGCCATTGCAGGCGGCCAGTGGCAGCTGCGGAAAGCGCCCAGTGACGTTATCGCATTCGTCTCGCTTGCGGTCGTCGTCATCGTCGTTATTTTCATCAAGGCGCTGCTCGGCAAAGGCGATCCGCTCCACGGGGGTATGCCGAGCGGACATGCAGCGGTATCGTTTTCGATCTGGGCTGCAGCGGTCTATCTGACGGGCAGTCTGCCGGTCGCCGTCCTTACGTTCATCCTTGCCCTGATGGTCAGTTGGAGCAGATGGTCAGCGGGGATACATCGACCGATCGAAGTGCTTGCCGGGGCGGGCATCGGAGCCGGTTTGACTGCGTTGTTTTTTGCGATCTTCAGTTAGCTATTCAGGTGGATAGGCTGAGGTCCGAAGGTAAATCACACAGGGAAACCCGAACCAAAAGGTCAGACATCCTGTTTTTCCACTTCAGCGTTCAGTCTTACAACCTTCAACCTGAACAGGTACTAAACGAGAACGAAAGGGGAGTCTGGTGCTGGAAAAGATCCTGGGTAGGCTCATTAAAGCGGTGGATGGGGCTCAGGCGGCCATTTTTCTGGACATGGACGGCGAGTCGATCGCTCAGTCCGGGGGGGTTTCCATCGATGTCAGGCTGATCGGCGCGTGGAAGGAAATACAGCTTGACCATATCAAAGCGATCACCAACCGGCTCGGCCTGGGGACCGTGCACGCCGTGCTTTTTTCACTGGACGAGGGGAACCAGCTGCTGGCGCCGGTTTTGGACGACTACTGCCTGCTGCTCCTGCTATCGCCCTACGCAAATATTCATAGCGCCATGGCCGGCCTCAGAACCGCTATCGACGAACTGGCAGTTGAAATTTCCTGACCAATCCTATTCCTGGCTTTTACGGCAACCGTCTTCGGCCTTCAGTCTCTCAACCTGATTAATCATCCGACACACGATCAGATCTGATCGAAGGTCCCCAGCCGTCTGAACTTCTCATAACGCATCTTCACGATCTCATCAGGAGGCAGATTCCTGATCTCAGCCATATTTCGCAAGACCGCTTCCTTTAACAGTTCGGCAGCCCGACGGGGATCGCGGTGCGCGCCGCCGATAGGCTCTTCCACGACCTCGTCGATCACTTTCATCTGAAAAAGGTCCTGTGCCGTGATCTTGAGGAGCTCCGCAGCCTCGCTTGCTTTTGAGCCGTTGTTCCAGAGGATCGCGGCACAGCCTTCCGGAGAGATGACCGAGTAGGTAGAGTGCTCCAGCATAAGCACCCGGTCCGCCACTCCCAATGCCAGCGCTCCGCCGCTCCCGCCTTCTCCGATCACCACCGTGACGATGGGGACCCTTAAACTCGACATGACAAACAGGTTTCTGGCGATGGATTCACCCTGTCCGCGCTCTTCGGCGCCGATGCCCGGGGCGGCTCCCTGAGTATCGATGAGCGTTATGATCGGTTTCTTGAACTTTTCCGCGAATTCCATAAGCCGGAGCGCCTTGCGATAGCCCTCGGGGTTCGGCTGGCCGAAGTTGCGGAACATCCGCTCCTTCAGAGTTCTCCCTTTCTGGTGGCCGATGATAACGACCGGCATGGTGTCGAGCTTCGCCATGCCGCAGACGATCGCGGGATCATCGGCAAAACTGCGGTCACCGTGCATCTCCACAAAATCCGTGAGCATGGCCTCGATGTAATCCAGCGTATAGGGCCGGTTCGGATGGCGGGAGATCTGGACCTTCTGCCAGGGAGTCAGCCGGGAGTAGATCTCGGCGCGCAGTTGGTCCGACTTTTTATGCAGCTTGAGAATCTCTTCCTCGAGGTCGATGTTCCCATTCGAGGTAAAAAGGGTAAGTTCCTCTATCTTCTTTTCAAGTTCTGCGATGGGCTTTTCAAATTCGAGATATTCCTGCGCCAAATCGTACTCCTCCAACCCGGTAAAAACAGGGCGCATCAGCAACGCGACATTCTTCTTCAATTAAGAGGGCATATTATCGGATATTGAGCATGTATTGTCAAGGATTTGTTGGGATGGAGCGGTCCAGGAGAGGTGGAAGAGGTATATTGCATCCCACTACGACCTATGAATGCGGATCATGTGGCCAAGTGTGGTGCCGCTGACCGGGCATCTCACGCGCTCCGCTTCCGAGAGGGGCCAGCCCCCCCGGGTGCTCCCCCGAAGCATGGGGGAATCCTTCCCCCATACCCTCTTGTTCGATCCCGCCCGTCAGCAAATAAAAAAGTCGGCAAAAGAGCCGACTTTTATTTTGTGGTGCCGCTGACCGGGCATCTCACGCGCTCCGCTACCGAGAGGGCCAGCCCCCTCGGGTGCTCCCCCGAAGCATGGGGGAAGCCTTCCCCCATACCCCCTTGTTCGATCCCACCCGTCAGCAAAAAAGCCGGCTGAATAGCCGACTTTCTTAGTGGTGCCGCTGACCGGGATCGAACCGGTACGACAGTTGCCCATCGAGAGATTTTAAGTCTCTTGCGTCTGCCAATTCCGCCACAGCGGCATCGTATACCTATTTATATCGTAGGGGAATAATATAGAAACAGCAGGTTTTGTCAAGGGAAATGTCCTGCGCCGCTTTGTCCGGCGGCGCAAGATGGGGACGCTGCCTACTCCATGCTGATGGCTGTCACCGGACAGCTGTCCACAGCCTGCTGGCAGTCGCAGGTATCGCATGCATTGCCATTGATGACCCATGCCTTGTCGTCCCGGAGTTCGAAAACCTTGGGGCAGAGCTCAGTGCACAAACCGCAACCAATGCAAGTGTCCATATCCACTTTCGGCGTAGCCATGATCAGTTCCTCCCTTATCGTTGGTGATGGATGAAATAAAAACAGAATACTCTGCACCATGGTGCCATGGGATAATACCTGCTGCTCTTTTTCATTGCAAGTATATTATACTTACCCGGCAAATATTCATACGAGGGTACGGGTCTCCCGGCAGTGCGGCTGAATAAGCTTGCTGAAACCGGTCATTCCACAATTTTATTTACAAAAACGAACAGTTTGCATATAATGCACCGTCATCATGAGCATTGAACGCATACTGTTCTACAAACCGGGCGCCATCGGTGATTTTCTTCACACCTTGCCGTCGCTCAAGGCATTGAAACTCGCCTTTCCTGCGGCGCAGATCACGGTCGTGGTGTCGCCCGGCCAGGAACGGCTGGTGCGGGGGACGCCCCTTGCCGACCACGTGCTCGTCTATAGCAAAGCGCATCTGAAAAAGAGCGTGAAAAAGTTCCTGTCCTTCGGTCTGCAATTGCGGCGGAACCAGGTCGACCTCTTTGTCGATATGCAGCCTTCGGTCCGCTCCTGGGTCCTGCGGAAGCTTTCCGGCGCCGGCAGGAGCGTCGTCTACCACAAACAGAAGCGGGTCGCCCCCGGGACCCGTCGCCTCCATGCAGTCGAGAATTTCATGAAAACACTGGAGCCGCTCGGGATCAGCGAAGCGATCGATTGCATCGAACTTCCCATCATCCCCGAGGCAGCGGCGAAGATCGACCGTTTCCTGGCAGAGCAGGGGATCGGTCAACAGCCCCTGGTAGCACTGAACTGCAGTGTCGGGGCCGCACGGCCGTCGCGGAACTGGCTTCCGGAACGGTTCTCGGAGTTGGCGGACCGCTTGGCCAATGAGCTCGGGGTCTTTGTGATCTTTATCGGCGGAAAAGAAGACCGCACGCTCGTAGAAGGTGTTATGGCGTCCATGCATACGCGAGCCCTGAGCACGGCGGGCACGTTCGACCTCGCCGAGTCTGCGGCGCTCCTGGCGCGCTGCCAATGCCTGGTAAGCTCCGATACCGGTCCGCTGCACCTTGCGACCGCTGTGCAGACAGCGACGATCGGTCTCTACGGGTCGACCGATCCCCGCAGGGCCGGGCCGGTTGGAAAGAATGCCCGTATTTTGGCCAGACAGCTCCCGTGCGTCCCTTGTGAAGAAAAGCACTGTCCTCTTGCTACCATGGCCTGCATGAGCGCGATCTCGGTAAACGACGTCGTCGAGGCGGTGCGGAGCGTGATCCCATGCAAATAACACCTATGCGCCTGTGGATCATGATCGGTGTGAGCGCGCTGCTCTTCACCGGCCGGAGCCTGCAGGCAGACCACGGAGCGTACCACGGAAACAATACGAAGACCGTCAACCATGCGTTCCAGGCGGGAGAAACCCTTACGTATACCATCACCTGGTCCGATATCGTACAGGCGGGCACCGCGGTCCTTGAGGTCAAAGCTGCAGCGCCGACAAAGAACGGCAGGCGCGCCTTCAAGCTTATATCCACGGCACGCTCCTCCGGCCTCGTTTCAAAATTCTACCGGGTCGAGGACCGCATTCAGAGCACTGTGGACAACGAGGAACTGTATACGCTCGCCTATAGCCTTGACCAGAAGCACGGCAGCAGGAAAAAACAGCGCGAAATGACCTTTGATCAGTCCGCGGGAACGGTAAACGTCCTCAGAGACGGCATACAGGAGCAGTTCACTGTTCCGGAGCGGGTCCAGGATGCGCTCTCGTCGCTCTACTACGCCAGGACGAGGCAGGATTTCACCATCGGAAAACCGATCATCATCGATGTGCATGATGACGGCAGGACCTGGTCCGTGGAGTTACAAACGCTCGGCCGTGAGAAGATCACGACCCCCCTCGGGGAATTCAACACCATCAAAGTAAGGACCTATCCCAAGTATGAAGGCGTGTTCCAGCACAAGGGAGAGATCTATATGTGGCTGACCGATGATGCGCGCAAAATACCGTTGCTGATGAAAAGCAAGATCTCCATCGGGACCGTTATTGCCACGCTCACCGCAATGCAGACCGGAGAGACCGAACCATGACCTCGAACACAGCGGCAAAAAGGCTCGTGCATTTTGTTGATCGTTTCCGCCAGACCCGCACCCTCGTGGTCGGCGATGTCATGCTCGACCATTACATCTGGGGGCAGGTGTCCCGCATCTCGCCGGAGGCGCCGGTGCCGGTCGTGAACGTCACCCAGGAGAGCCTGCTGCTCGGCGCGGCGACCAACGTGGTGAACAACGTCCACGCCCTCGGCGGCACCGTGGGCATCTGCGGCGTCATCGGCAATGACGATGCCGGCAGGCAGCTCGTGCATATGCTGCGAGCGCAGGGCATCCATACCGACGGCCTTATGGTCGAGCACAACCGGCCGACGACGATCAAGACACGGATCATCGCCCACAGCCAGCAGGTGGTGCGCTTCGACCGCGAGGCGAAGAGCAGCATCGAGAAAGAGACCCACCAGCAGATCTATGCGTACGTAAAGCAGCAGGTCCTGGACGGACTGGATGCCATCATCCTGTCCGACTATTGCAAAGGGGTGGTCACCAGGGGGCTCGTACGCGACATCGTGGCCCTGGCGAAGAAGCATAAGGTCGTCGTGTCCGTGGACCCCAAGATCAGCCACTTTAACATTTACAGCGGCGTCACCATCCTGACCCCGAACACCAAAGAGGCATCGCTGGGCTCCAAGATCGATATCGATGACGAGAAGAGCCTGATCCGGGCAGGCAAACAGCTGCTCGGCCGCCTCAAATGCAGCGCCGTGCTCATCACCCGCGGAGAACACGGTATGAGCCTTTTCGAACAAGGCAGGATCACCCATATTCCGACCAATGCACGCGAGGTCTACGACGTCACCGGAGCCGGCGATACGGTCATTAGCGTGCTCACCCTGGCCATGGCTGCCGGCGCCAGCCTCGGCGATGCCGCACGGTTGTCGAATTTTGCAGCCGGGATCGTGGTCGGCATTGTCGGGACCGCGACCGTGAAGCCCGAAGACTTAAAACAAATGATCACCGCGGACAGTACGCCGAAGAAACGACCGAAAAAAGTCTGATCTTCTGCGGACAACCCGGTGAGCCATAGGCCGGAACATTAGTTATGATGGTTACGTAAAACCTTCCCACTGCTGTCATTGCGAGGAGCGGAGCGACGCGGCAATCTCGGTTTTGCATGCACTTTTGAACTGCGAGATTGCTTCGCTACGCTCGCAAGACGGCTTTTAGAATTTTTTCAAACATCACTGCAGAAGGGAACCATAATATGAAAATCTCCGTAATCGGAACAGGCTATGTCGGCCTCGTTACCGGCACCTGTCTTGCTGAAAGCGGCAGTGATGTCACCTGCATGGATATCGACAAAAAGAAGATCGACCTGCTCAATGCAGGCAGCGTACCGATCTATGAGCCGGGGCTTGAAGAACTGATCAAACGCAACGTGTCCCACGGCAGACTGAACTTTACCACCGACATCCGTGTTGCTGTCAAGAAAGCGGACATCATCTTCATTGCCGTGGGAACGCCGCCGGGAGAGGACGGTTCTGCAGACCTGAAATACGTGCTCAACGCTGCGCGCGATATCGGCGCGCATATGTCGGGATACACCGTCGTCATCAACAAGAGCACGGTCCCCGTCGGCACCGCCGACAAGGTCAGAGCGGCCATTGCAGGCAAAACAAAGCATAAGTTTGACGTTGTTTCCAATCCCGAGTTCCTGAAGGAAGGGGCGGCCATCGAGGATTTTATGAAACCCGACCGCGTCGTCATCGGCGTCGACAGCCCCAAAGCCGCGGCGCTGATGCAGGAACTCTATGCGCCGTTCGTGCGCACGGGAAAGCCGATCCTCATCATGGACGTCAGAAGCGCGGAAATGACCAAGTACGCGTCGAACGCCATGCTCGCCACGAAGATCTCCTTCATCAACGAGATGGCGGTCATCTGCGCCAGCCTCGGCGCCGATATCGACAATGTACGCAAGGGGATGGGGTACGACCGGCGCATCGGGTTCGAGTTCCTCTTCCCGGGCGTGGGCTACGGCGGGTCCTGCTTTCCCAAGGATGTAAAAGCCCTGGTCCAGACCGCAAAGGACCATGGCGTTGACGCGAAAGTGCTGAGGTCCGTCGAAGCGGTCAACGAACGGCAGAAGACGCAGTTGTCCAGTATGATACTGAAGCACTTTGCGGAAAAAGGACCCAAAAAAGCAGCCTCTATAAAAAAACCTTTGGAAGGCAAATTGATAGCAATCTGGGGCCTTTCCTTTAAACCGAACACCGATGATATGCGCGAAGCGCCGTCGGTCGTTATCATCAACAGCCTGCTTCGCGCCGGAGCAGCTGTGATCGCCCACGATCCCATAGCAGAACACGAAGCACGCAAGATCTTCAAGAACAGGATCGGCATCACGCAAGACGGCTATGACGCGCTCCGGGGAGCCGATGGGCTTGCAGTCGTGACCGAGTGGAACGAGTTCAAGAAACCCGACTTCCAAAGAATCAAAAAACTCATGAAAAAACCGGTCATCTTCGACGGAAGGAACATCTATAACCAGGAAGAGCTGAGGAAAATGGGATTTAGCTACTACGGCATCGGGAGAAGATGAGAAAGATTCAAGATTCAAGATTCAAGATTCAAGATTCAAGATTCAAGATTCAAGAAACACGTTGAAGACGACGATGAGGTGATCGAATGAGAATATTAGTAACCGGCGGCGCGGGTTTTTTAGGGTCGCACCTGTGCGAACGACTGCTCAAGGAAGGGCATGAGGTGCTCTGCCTGGATAATTTTTTTACCGGCAGAAAGAACAACATTACGGAATTCTTAAAAAATCCGGCGTTCGAACTGGTGCGGCATGATATCGTGCTTCCCATTTTACTGGAAGTGGACAGAATCTATCACCTGGCCTGTCCGGCTTCGCCAATCCATTATCAATACAACCCGGTGAAAACCATCAAGACGAACATCCTCGGTACGCTCAACATGCTCGGCATAGCGAAAAGGACCAGGGCCCGGATCCTCCTGGCATCAACCTCCGAGGTATACGGAGATCCCATTGTGCATCCTCAGACAGAGACCTACTGGGGCAATGTCAATCCCATCGGTATCAGAAGCTGTTATGACGAGGGCAAACGGGCATCAGAGACCCTGATGATGGACTATCACCGCCAAAACCGCGTTGACATCAAGATCATCCGGATCTTCAACACCTACGGCCCGCGCATGCTGCAGGATGACGGCCGGGTGGTGAGCAACTTCATTGTGCAGGCGCTCAAAGGTCGGGACATCACAGTCTACGGCGAGGGGTCCCAGACCCGTTCGTTCTGCTATGTTGACGACCTGGTGGACGGCATGGTCCGGATGATGGACAGCGAGAATTTCATCGGCCCCGTGAACCTGGGGAACCCCGAGGAGTATACCATCCTGGATTTTGCAAAAAAGATCGTTGCCATGACCGGGTCGAAGTCGAAGATCATTCACCAGCCGCTGCCCTCGGACGACCCCACGCAGCGTCAGCCTGATATTACTCTCGCCGGGGCCAAGCTCGGCTGGAAGCCGAAAGTAACGGTGGATGACGGTCTGAAACGGACGATCGCATACTTTAAGAAAGAGCTGTCTGTCTGATTATAAGAAATAAAGAGAACCTTTGACACTGATCAAGTCGGATTTAATTATGAAAAAGCATGATACTGCATTGGTGTATCCGCTTTAATCATAGCCTTTATCAGATGTTATCCGTGTCAAAGATTTTTTTAATACCGTTCACCATTACCCTATGAAAACAAACCAGAACATCATCGCCGTCATCCCGGCCCGCTACGGCTCCACCCGGTTTCCTGGAAAGTCGCTGGCCCTGATCCAGGGCAAACCCATGATCCAGTGGGTCTATGAGCGCACCAGACGTTCGAAGCTCGTCGACCGGGTACTGGTGGCCACGGACGACGACCGGATCATGCGGGCCGTTGTTGCTTTCGGGGGAGAGGCTGTCATGACCTCGCCGGACCACCCCACGGGCACCGACCGCATTGCCGAGGTCGCCCAAGGGCTTACCTGCGGCATCATCGTGAATGTGCAGGGCGATGAACCGCTCATCGAGCCGGCCATGATCGATGAAGCGATCGGTCCGCTGGTGCATGACGCGGCCATTTCCATGGGAACGGTCTGCAAGCAGATCGACCGCGCCGAAGAAGCCTTCGATCCCAACGTGGTCAAGGTCGTTCTTGACGAACAGGGTTTTGCTTTGTTGTTCTCACGCGCTCCCATACCCTGGGACCGGGACGCCTGGGCGGGCAAGCGGTCTCTGGATGAGCTGCCCCTGACCACGGCCCTGTACAAACACATCGGCTTGTACGTGTATCGCCGCGAGTTCCTGCTGCGCTACGCACGCCTTCCCCAGACACGGCTGGAAAACGTTGAAAAGCTGGAGCAGCTGCGCGCGCTCGGGCACGGCTACCGGATCAGGGCCGTCATCACGGGATACGAATCCTTTGGCGTTGACATTCCGGGGGATTTGAGTAAAATACTGAAACGCCTGCAAGAAAGAAGAGACTAGGGATGGAAAAGAAAAAAGCTGCGACAAAATATATCTTCGTAACGGGCGGGGTCGTTTCCTCGCTCGGCAAGGGACTTGCCGCGGCTTCCATCGGGGCGCTGCTGGAGAGCAGGGGCTTGAAGGTGAACTTCCTGAAGCTCGACCCCTACATCAACGTCGACCCGGGAACGATGAGCCCCTTCCAGCACGGAGAGGTCTACGTGACCGACGACGGCGCCGAGACCGATCTCGACCTGGGACATTACGAACGGTACAGCAACGCTCTGGTCGGACAGAAGAACAATTTCACCTCCGGCAGGATCTACAACAACGTCATCACCAAGGAACGGCGCGGCGACTATCTGGGCGGTACGGTCCAGGTCGTACCGCACATCACCGACGAGATCAAGCGCGCCATCACGGACCTCGCCGACGATGAAGATGTGGTGATCGTCGAGATCGGCGGCACCATCGGCGACATCGAAAGCCTTCCCTTTCTCGAAGCCATTCGTCAGCTGCGCTATAACCTGGGCAGGCAGAATGTGCTGTATGTCCACCTTACGCTCGTTCCCTACATCAAAGCCGCCGGAGAGCTGAAGACCAAACCCACGCAGCACAGCGTCAAAGAGCTCCTGTCCATCGGTATTCAGCCGAATATCCTCGTATGCCGCAGCGAACATCCTATCCCCAAGGACATGAAACGGAAGATAGCGCTCTACTGCAACGTGGAGGAAAACGCGGTCATCACCGCACTGGATGTGGAGACGATCTACGAGGTCCCGCTCCACCTGCATGAAGAGGGGATCGATGACCGCATCGTCGAGTTGCTGGAGCTCAAGTCGTCAGCGCCCAACCTGAAAACGTGGGAAACGATCGTCGAGCGCGTCAAACACCCGGCCAAGAACGTCACTATCGCGCTGGTAGGGAAATACATCGACCTGAAGGAGGCCTATAAGAGCCTCTGCGAAGCGCTGACCCACGGCGGCATTGCCAATGACGCAAAGGTGAACATCACCTGGGTGGATTCCGAGGACATCGAAGCACAGGGCGCGCAGAATATGCTCAAGGGCGCGGACGGCATCCTCGTTCCCGGCGGGTTCGGCATCCGCGGCGTGGAAGGAAAGATCGCAGCCGTCAGATATGCGCGGGAAAATAAAATACCCTACTTCGGCATCTGCCTCGGCATGCAGTGCGCGGTCATCGAAACAGCGCGAAACCTGGCCGGCATCAAGGATGCCAACAGCTCGGAGTTCAACCTGCAGACAACCGACCCGGTCATCTACCTCATCGAACAGTGGTTCGACTACCGGACCCAGTCCGTGCAGAAGCGCGACCTGTCCTGCGATAAAGGCGGAAGCATGCGCCTGGGCTCCTACCCCTGCAAGATCGAGAAAGGGACCCTTGCCTACGAAGCCTACGGAAAGGACGAGATCGCTGAACGCCATCGTCATCGCTATGAGTTCAATAACCGCTACAAGGACGCGCTGATGAAAACAGGGCTCGTGATCAGCGGGACCTCTCCCGACGGAGAACTGGTCGAGATCGTGGAGCTCAGGGACCATCCCTGGTTCCTCGGCTGCCAGTTCCATCCTGAATTCAAATCGAACCCGCGCAAGCCGCACCCGCTGTTCACGGCGTTCATCAAAGCAGCATTGAAGCAGAAAGAACAGGGGACTAAATCGTGATCCGTCAGGTACAGGTTAAAGACATATCGTTCGGCGGCAATCTGCCCTTCGTGCTGATCGCCGGGCCCTGCGTGATCGAATCCGAAGGCGCCACCCTGGAAGCCGCGGCACGGCTCAAAGAGATCACCACCGACCTCGGTATCCCGTTCATTTTTAAATCATCCTATGACAAGGCCAACCGCAGTTCCGCCCGGTCCTACCGGGGGCCGGGACTTGCCGAGGGACTGCGCATCCTCGGCCGCGTGGGGAAAGAGCTCAACCTGCCTCTGCTCTCGGACGTGCACCGCTTCGAAGAGATCGGGCCGGCAGCCGAGGTACTGGACATTCTGCAAATACCGGCATTCCTCTGCCGCCAGACCGACTTTCTCATCGCCGTGGCGAAGACCAACCGGGTGGTGAACATCAAGAAGGGGCAGTTCCTCGCTCCCTGGGACATCAAGAACGCGGCCGACAAAGTGGCCTCGACCGGCAATGAAAAGATCCTCATCACCGAGCGGGGCGTATCGTTCGGATACAATAATCTGGTCGCGGACATGCGCGCCCTGCCGATCATGCGCGCCCTGGGCTACCCGGTCGTATTCGATGCCACCCATTCGGTCCAGCTCCCCGGGGCGGGCGGAACAGCGTCATCAGGCGACCGGCAGTACGTACAGCACCTTACCCGGGCGGCTGTGGCCGTGGGCATCGACGCGCTCTTCATGGAAGTGCACGCCTGCCCGGACAAGGCGCTCTGCGACGGCCCGAACATGCTCAGCCTGGACGAGCTTCCGGCCTTGTTGAAACAGGCACAGCAGATAGACAGGATCGTAAAATGACGATCGAACAGGCAAAACGGGTGCTCAGGATCGAAGCCGATGCCGTGGCGGCACTGATTGACCGGATCGATGCGACCTTCGAGCAGGCCGTTGATATGGTGCTCGACAGCAAAGGCCGCGTGGTCGTCACCGGCATGGGCAAGTCCGGCCAGATCGGGAAAAAGATCGCCGCCACGCTGGCATCGACGGGAACGCCCGCACTGTTCCTGCATCCCGCGGAGGGCGTCCATGGCGACCTCGGCATGGTCATGCGGGGCGATGTGGTGATCGCGCTCTCGAACAGCGGAGAGACCGAAGAGATCGCCCGCATGCTCCCGTCGCTCAAACGGCTCGGGATCCAGATCATCGCCTTGACCGGCAACAAGGAATCCACCCTTGCCAAAAACAGCGACGTAGTGCTCGATGTGGGGGTGAAGGAGGAAGCCTGCCCCCTGGGGCTTGCGCCGACGGCAAGCACCACCGCGGCCCTTGCCATGGGGGACGCCCTCGCAGTGGCGCTTTTGGACAAACGCGGGTTCAGGCCCGAGGATTTCGCCTGTTTCCATCCCGGCGGCGCGCTCGGCAAACGGCTGCTGCTGCGCGTGCGCGACCTTATGCATAGTGGAAATGATATACCGACCGTCAGCGAAGAGACGCTCATCAAAGATGCCATCTTTGAGATCTCCTCGAAAAAAATGGGCGTCACGGCTGTCCTGGATGCGGCAGGCAAACTGGTCGGCGTTATTTCCGATGGCGACCTGCGGCGCTGGATGGAAAAGACCGAGAAAACCGGCGAGAACCTGCTTGCCAAAAAAGCGGGGGAGATTATGACCAAAAACCCGAAAGTGACCAACAAGGACTCTCTGGCAGCCGAGGCCGTGGCCATCATGGAAAAAAATTCCATCACCTGCCTGATCGTGGCTGACACGCAAAAAAGACCTGAAGGCGTCATCCATCTGCATGATCTGCTGAAAGCCGGAGTGGTTTGATATATGGAGCGAGCCGACCATGTCGGCGTGCAGTTTTTTGGACCAAGCCGACCATGTCGGCGTAATTCACGGCAACACGGTTGCCTTGCTCCATAATTAAGGCTTTACGGCAACACGGTTGCCTTGCTCCAAAACACTATGAAAAAAACCAAAACAAGCGTCCAGACAAAAGCGAAAAACATCAAACTGCTCCTCCTCGACGTGGACGGCGTGCTGACCGACGGCAGGATCATCCTGGACAACCAGGGCAATGAGCTTAAGGCGTTCCACGTGCGCGACGGCCACGGCATCAAGCTGGCGCAGAAGAGCGGCATCATCGTCGGCATCATTACGGGCAGGAAATCCGACGTGGTGAGCATCCGGGCCCGGGAACTGGGAATAACCGAGGTCCATCAGGGCGCACATGACAAGATAACCGTTTACGATGAGATCCTTAAAAAATACGGGTTCCGCGATGCCGAGGTCGCTTACATGGGCGACGACGTGGTCGACCTGTCGATCTTTAAACGGGCCGGTCTCGCCGTGACCGTAGCCGATGCTGATCCGGCAGTGAAACCCTTCGTTGACCTGGTCACCCGGGCTTCAGGGGGCCGGGGGGCTGTCCGCGAACTCATCAACCTTATCCTCAAAAAACAGGGCGCTCTACCGACCGCATGACACGCAGCCTGCTCATATGGAAAAAAGCGCTCCGCCGTATTTCTCTGCTCTGGTCGATCAGGCTTATCTTGTTCATCTCACGCCTGCTCCCCTATGGGTTCGGCGTTCAGGCAGGCGCGGCACTGGGGTTCTTGGGCTACTATATCCTCCCGCGGGAACGGAACAGGGCGCTGACGCACCTGTCCTCGGTCTTCAGGGACCGCGATGATGCCTGGATCAGGAGAACGGCCCGCGGAAGTTTCATGCACCTCGGCAAGTCCATGCTCGAGATCATGCTGATGACCCCGGAGCGGCTGGCCTTGATAGCCGATTTTCCCGGCGAAGCCAACCTTCGCACTGCTCTCGCGGCAGGCAAGGGCGTCGTGTATATGACGGGTCATATCGGGAACTGGGAACTCTGTGGCGGGGTCGTTGCGCAGCACTTCCCGCTCAGCGTTGTAGCGGCGCCGATCAAACCCGAGCCCTTGAATGACCTGCTGGTCCGGCTGCGCGAAAAGACCGGCATGAAGGTCATCCTGCGCGGCAAACCGGGCGCTTCCCGCCAGCTGATACGCATTTTCAAGGAAAACCGCATCCTGGGCATCCTCATTGACCAGGATACCGATGTGGAGGGCGCCTTCGTTGATTTCATGGGACGGCCGGCCTGGACCCCGACCGCTGCGGCTTCCATGGCGCTCAAGTTCAACGCCCCCGTGGTTTTCGGCTATACGCGGCGGGGTAAGGACAATCGGCACACCGTGATCGTCGAGGGCCCGCTGGAGCTGATCAGGACGGAAAATATCGAACAGGACATCATTGCGAATACCGCGCTGTTCAACCGAAAGATCGAAGAATGCATCATGCGTGAGCCCGAGCAATGGGTCTGGATGCACCGAAGGTGGAGGAAGCAACCGTGAAAATATTCAATGTACCAAACCTTCTCTCCATGAGCAGGATCCTGGCCGTGCCGGTGTTCATCGTCCTCATGCTCGATCCGAGCCCGCTGCGCGCCCTGGCAGCCGGCGTCGTGTTCTCCATTGCATCCGCCACCGACTGGCTGGACGGCTACCTTGCGCGCAAATGGGGCCAGGTGACCAAGATGGGGAAGCTGCTCGATCCCATTGCCGACAAGATCCTGATCATGGCCGCCCTGGTGGTCCTGGTCGAGATAAAACCCGACGTGGTCCATTCCTGGATGGCGATCCTGATCATCGGCAGGGAATTCGCCGTGACCGGCCTTCGCGCCATCGCCGCCAGTGACGGTGTCGTCATCCCTGCGGAGACGGTCGGCAAGTACAAGGTCGGCGCGCAGATCACGGCCGTCCTGTCGCTTTTGTTGAATCAATATTCTCACCAAGCCTGGATGATCGATCTCGGCCGGATCGCTCTCTGGGTCGCCATGATCCTCGCCGTATACTCGGCATTGCAGTATTTCATGACCTATTGGAACAGGCTGAATAGCTGATTTTTGGACGCGTCGTTTTTGGACCGAGCCGACCATGTCGGCGTGATTTTTTTGATTTTCTGGACCGAGCCGACCATGTCGGCGTGATTTTTCTGGACCGAGCCGACCGTGTCGGCGTGATTTACGGCAACACGGTTGCCTTGCTCCATATCTTGCTCCATAAACTGACTTATGAACTCTCTTTTTCATATCGCTGCCATCATCCTCTGCTACCTCATCGGGGCAATACCCTTCGGGCTGCTCTTCACCCGGTGGTTCTCCGATATTGATGTGCGCACTGTGGGAAGCGGAAATATCGGCGCAACCAATGTATTGCGGGCAGCCGGGAAAAAGGCCGCGATCCTGACGCTCTTTGCCGACTGTCTCAAAGGCCTGCTGCCGGTCCTTGCGACCAGGCTGCTCTTTCACGACGATCTCACTTCCGTGCTCTCAGGGGCTGGGGCATTGCTCGGCCACACCTTCCCGGTCTATCTGGGGTTCAAGGGCGGGAAGGGCGTTGCCACCAGTTTCGGAGTTGCTCTGGCGCTCACACCGCTGGCAGCACTCTTAAGCCTCGTCACCTGGGCCGTCGCGGCCTATCTCTGGCGGTATTCCTCCCTTGCCGCGCTCACGGCATTTGCGCTCTACCCGCTGTACACCTTCACCCTCTATCGCTCACAAAACCTGCAGTTGCTTTCGCTCTTTCTCTTTGGCATGATCTACGCCAAGCACCGGGAAAACATCAAACGGCTCATCGCTGGGACGGAATCGAAGATAGGGAAGAAGTAGCAACTACCCCGAAAATAACCCACCGCTCCCAAAATAACTACCCTGAAAATACCCATCAACAACCTTTACTTTAGCGACCTATTGCCTTATAATACCGTTACTTAAATGAAACATCCGATTTGTCGCCTGCTCTCAATAAGAAGATCTCTGTTTTTTTTAAGACATAGAATTTTTTTACAGTACGCGATGGGCTCTAATGTTGACTTCTTACCAGCAAAGAGTTATAAATCAATGTTTTAACGTTTTTAAAAATTAAAAAGGTAACTATTGATGAAACGTGATTGGTCTTTTAGAACTATCCTCTGCTCCTGCAGCTTGTTCCTACTTCTCATTTCCGGTTGCGCCCCCTACAGCACCTATCCGCCAGGCACGGTCAAGCAGATCAGTCCTGTTGTCGAGCAGGAAACTGTCAGCCTCACTTCACAGGAAACTGGGACCGTGGTGATGCGTGATGAGTATCTGCTCGGGCCCGGAGACATCCTGTTCGTGAACGTATCAGGAAAGCCGGAATTCTCAACAGTTGCCGGCAGCAAGGGGAGCAGGGTGGATGGCGCGGGCAATGTCCATCTGCCGCTCGTCGGCAGCGTCAGGGTGGCCGGCCTCACGCTGGAGCAGGCGCAATCTAGTGTGCGTGATGCGTTCAAATCCTACATCAAGGAGCCTTGGGCTGTCATTGAAATTGCAGACTACCGGACCAAGCAGGTGTTCATTTTCGGCGCGGTAAAACGGCCCGGACCGGTTCCGATGGTGCAGAATGGTTTGAACCTGGCACAGGCCATTGCCACGGCCGAGTTGCGCGATTCCTATTATGACTTTAACCATGTGCGCATCATCCGGTCGCTCTCGGCAACGCAGGGTGAGTTGATCGTCGTTGATTTCGAGAAGATCCTGCAGGGCGATGCGTTGCCGTTTCCCTTGAGGGACGGGGACATCATTTATGTGCCGAAGAACCGGTTCGGCAACTGGAATGACGCGCTCGCCGAGATTATCCCGTCGCTCAACACCGTTAGCGCCATATTGCAGCCCTTTGTCCAGATCAAGTTTCTCGAGAAAAGATAAGAACATACAGAACATTTAGGCGTTAAATCACGGCAACATGGTTGCCTCGCTTCAAGGACTCCATGCAGAATAAGAGCACGAACGATCCATTTAACGAGGATGACGAGATCGATCTTCAGGATTATGTCAATGTCCTGATCCACCGCAGAAAAGCGTTTTTCATCACCTTTCTGACTATTTTTTCCCTGGTTATTTCCTACACATTTCTCATGAAGCCGGTCTACGAAGCAACTGCCACGCTCCGACTCAAGGATGACAAAGGCAAAGGCACAGTGTTAGACGAACTGCTGCAGACCAGCGCCAGTACCGTTGCTCAGGAAATCGAGATCATTAAATCAAGGACAAATGCCGAGAAGGTCGCGAAAAGGCTCCATCTTCAAATCAACCTGACCACTGAAAAGGGAAATGCCGCGTTCAAGCTCGTTGATCTCTCTGCTGACTCGGTAGCAAAAACATATTTTATCACTATAACCGGACCCGGCTCTTACCGGGTCCAGGATATGCAGAAAAATTCTGTGGGCGACGGGAAAAACGGCCTGCTATTTCAAAATGAAAAGCTGACGCTCCTCATTGACGATCTGCGTGGTGAAACAGGGGACCGGGTCCGCATTGACATTGTTCCGTTCAGAACCGCCGTTAATGTCATGCGAGAGAATATAACTGCTGAAGAAAACCCGAAACAGACCAACATCATCAAGCTATCATACAAAGACACTGATCCGGAGCTGGCGCGGGATGTGGTCAATAATCTGGTGCAATCCTATCTCGAGCAGACGATCAGTTTTAAAGCCGAAGAGGCGGACAGAACAGTTCAGTTCCTTGAGCAGCAGCTTGAGAAGGTAAAACAGGATCTCGAACTGGCTGAACGGAACCTGGAGGCATTTAAACGAGCCACCGGAGTGATCCAGCTGGATACAGAGGTCGAGGCTCTGATACAAAAGCTCTCCGACACGGAAAAAGAGCGGGCCGGGATCACGATCCAGAAAAAACAGGCGGAATTTTCCCTGGATTCGCTTAAGGATGCTGCAAGCAGAGACGAGGCCTATTCACCGGTCGTATTCAGGCAGGACCCGCTCATCGCAGGCATGGCAGGCAAAATGGCGGACCTTGAGATCCAGAAGCAGGCGTTGCTCAATGAGTACACAATAACCCATCCTCTGGTGAAGACGGTCCAGGAACAGATCAATGAGCTGCAGAAAAAGATTCGCACGACCTATGACACTAGTCTGCGTAACCTCGTCAAGCAGGAGGAGGATTTCACTCGCCAGCTCGGCATTTACGAGGGGAGAATGAAGAAGCTGCCGTCGACAGAACGGGAGCTGGCGCGCTTGACCAGGTTTTTCAAGGTAAACGCCGATATTTACACCTTTTTGCTTCAAAAGCGGGAAGAGACCAACATTGCGAAAGCCTCGACCATCAGCAATATCGACATTGTAGATCCCGCTGTTGCGCCGGAAGATCCCATTAAACCGAAGATCCCTCTTTACCTCATCCTGGGCTTTTTATCCGCGGGGATGTTCGGGATGTTCGCCGCATTTATCAAGGATTATCTTGATAATACGATCAAGGACGCGGACATCGTCAAACGTGAGCTTGATATTCCCATCCTTGCCCTCATCCCGCATATCCCCGAGTCAGAAGAAGGCGGGGACAACGAAAAACACGCTTCACTCATTACCCACTATGAGCCGAAGTCATCGATCTCTGAAGCCTTCAGAAGTCTCCGGACGAGCATCCATTTCTCCGGCATCAGCAAAAAAAGACAAGTGATGATGGTCACAAGTTCCTTGCCCTATGAGGGCAAGTCAACCATCATCGGCAACCTGTCCATCATCCTGAGCCAGACCGGCGCGAAAGTGCTCCTCCTCGATTGCGATTTGCGCCGGCCCTCCATGCATAAACTCTATGGACACACCAAAGCACCGGGACTGACGGAACTTCTGGCCGGGGACACCAATATAGAGGCCATTATTCATAATACCCAGATCCCGGGACTCGATTTTATCAGCGCGGGAACGACGCCCCCCAATCCCGCGGAACTTCTCGGTTCGGACAAAATGAAAAACATGCTTCAGGCGTTCAGGGAACAATACGACGTTGTTCTCCTTGATGCACCTCCGGTCCTGGCTGTTACGGATGCCCTTCTGCTGTCGAGCATGACCGATATGGTGTTCATGGTCGTGGAGCTCGGCAGAGTGCCGATCAAGGCCGCGGCCCATGCGCGGGAAATGCTCCAGAGCGTAGGCGCCCCGCTTGCGGGCGTTGTGCTGAATGACAAGTCGAAAGAGGGGCTCCAGAAATACGGCTACTACGGCGAAAAATATTACCGCTACGGATATTATTACGGGTACGGACAGTACAGCGAAGAGCCTGCCAAACAAAAATCCAAAGGAATTCGAACATGGGTGCACCGGCTCCTGAAAAAATAAAGATGCCCGGTTCTTTTACAGACTGCCATTGCCACATTCTTCCGGGCCTCGATGACGGACCCGGTGATATGCACGAGACACTGGAAATGGTCCGGATCCTTGTTGATTCCGGTTTTAACGACATATTCTGCACTCCCCATGTAATAAAGGGGACCTATGACAACCTGGGGCGAATAGAAACTGCTGTACAGGACCTACAGGCAGCGTTGGACGGCATAGGGAGCCCCGTCACGCTCCATGCGTCAGTAGAATATTATCTCGATGAATACCTGCTGGACTCCCTTGATAAACCATTGCCTCTTCGAGAAAATGTCATACTGATGGAGGCGTACCGTCAAGTTCAGCCCCGCTTCCTGGCGGAAACAGCATACCGGATAATCACCGTCAAGCACTTACGGCCGCTCATCGCCCATCCTGAACGATACGATATGTTCGATGCGATCCTTCCGGAGAGGCGAAAAGGGCGGCTCTCGGGCCTGTGGCCGTGGCAATGGAAATCCCTTGGCCTGTTCGACAGAAGGAAATATTCCTTTCATGATGATGCGGAAACGTTGAATTCACTGCGGTCCATGGGCTGCCTGTTCCAGGGCAACATCGGAAGCTTTGCAGGGATTTACGGAGAACGGGTAAAAATGCGCGCCCTCCACCTGCTGGAAATGGGCCTGTATGACCATCTCGGCACCGATGCCCACAAGGCTCGGAACCTCGCGACCTGGCTTGACAGCGGTTTGAAGATCATTGAACAGGAGATTGGTAGGGACGGCATAAACAGGCTGTTATCACCCCCTGTATTACCTGTTTGCCGGTAGATACAACTGAATCCAATTTTCAATGCACTGCACTGGTGAATCTACGTCCAGGGCATGTCGACAGGTTTTTATGAAATTCTTATTCTTAAATAAACTCGATAGCCATGCGCGCGAAATTCTGAGCAAGGGAGCGGTCGCTTTTATTCTCAAGATCGTCGGCGCGGGGCTTGCTTTTTTACTACAGATTGCCGTTGCCCGCTATCTTGGTGCATCGGGCGCGGGCCTGTATTTTCTCGCCCTGACGATCATCACGCTTGTGGCAACAGTGGCACGGTTGGGTATGGACTTCAGCGTAGTCCGCTTTGTTGCCGCCCAAGCCAGTGAAAACGATTGGTCGAAGATAAAAGGTGTGGTGCGTCATGCTATGCGTATCGCTCTTGCGGTATCGCTGATAGCAACAGCAGCAGTATTTTTTCTGTCAGATCGATTAGCTACGGACCTGTTCCGCAAGCCAGAACTGGCAACTCCCTTGAAGTGGATGTCCCTCGTTATTGCTCCACTGGCAACAATGATGCTGTATTCTTCTGCATTACAGGGACTGAAGAGAGTGCGTGATGCCATGCTGATGCAGAGCGTCTTAACGCCACTACTGGCGGGCGTCGCCTTATACTGGTTGGCGCCCTTGTTCGGTATTTCGGGTGCAGCGTCGGCTTACGGTATCGGGGTGATGCTCACTCTCGTCTATGGCTTCTGGGTATGGCAACGCGCCAAAGCCCCTGGGAAACTGTCACCCCCGCATTTTTCTGCAAACGTGTTGCTGACCAGTAGCGTTACCTTGCTTGGGGCGGCTTTTTTGCAGCAAATTATGCAGGCGTTGCCCTTACTCCTTCTCGGAGTATGGGGCAGTAGTACCGATGTCGGATTGTTCAGCACTGCGCAGCGCACAGCGGGCCAAGTCAGCCTTGTTTTGATTGCGGCTAACATCATCGTAGCCCCGAAGATTGCCGAGTTATACCAGCAGAAAGATATGGCAGCACTGGGCAAGGTTGCCAGTCACGGTGCATTGCTTATGACGGCTATGGCCGCTCCCGCATTGTTGTTATTCTTGATCGCACCGCAGCGGGTCATGGGAATATTTGGCGCGGAGTTCTCCGCTGGTTGGTTAATGTTGGTAATCATGGCTCTTGGACAATCGGTGAATGTTGCAACGGGATCAGTGGGATTTTTACTAGTAATGACCGGGCATGAAAAACAATTAATGTCTGCCTTAGTTCTTTCGACTGTTCTTAACTTCATTCTTTGTATCGGCTTGATTCCATTTTTTGGAGGAGAAGGTGCTGCATTAGCGGCGTCCATTTCACTGGCATCCGTAAATTTACTAAGAGTCAGATTTGTTTGGAAATCATTACACATTCTGGCATTACCATTCCCACAAATTCGTATCGGCCGCTCTGTGTCCATTAACAACTGACAGCAATATGTCGTTAGAGGTAACTATGAATGAAGGTCTATCCACAAAGGTATATATTTTGATACTGAAATTGTATAAACGCATAATATGGTTAGTGATGCAGTTGACAGTGCAGAGTCAACCACTTTTTCTTCGCCGCAAAATATACAGCCTCAAAATAAGAGAATTGAGATTACAAGGGTACCATATTGGAATGTATAGCCGGATTTTCGGCGAGTTGGATTCGGTTAACCCGAATTTGATAAGTATTGGAGAATGCTGTGTTATCGGTGTTCGAAGCGCAATTTTGACGCATTGTCCAATTAAAGGAGGGAGAGCAGTCCAGATTTGCGATGCAGTGTTTGTCGGTTATGGGGCAATCATTTTACCAGGCGTCAGCATTGGCAATGGTAGTGTCGTGGGAGCAGGTGCTGTTGTCACAAAGGATGTGCCGGCTATGACAATAGTAGGCGGGAATCCCGCGAGATATATTGGTAAAGTCAGCGAAGAAAATGTCAGGCTTCGTGTAGAACTAATAAAACAAGGCAGGTCGCTAGGGAAACATGAGTGAATATAGGCCAGTCGGCAAGTTACCCAATGCATTACTGATCGGTGTGCAAAAAGCGGGAACCACATCCCTGTTTGATTGGATAGCGCAACATCCACAGGTTTACTCAAACCTGGGCGTAAAAGACTACCCATTTTTTTGGTACGACGGCACTTATCAGAAAGGAGTTGAGGGCATTGCCCAATGGTTTCGAGAGGCGAAAGGTCAACCTGTTTTGCTGGCGGGAAATGTTAATGATATTTTTTTTAATACTGTTCCGCAAAGAATATTTGCTCTTAATCCAGACATGCGACTGATCGTGAGCTTGCGCAATCCCATAGAGCGCGCCTATTCAGCTTATGTGTACGCGGTGGAACGTGGACTTGAAACCAGGACTTTTTCAGAGGCGATTCGACAAGAAATGAATAATATTAATTATGAAGATGTAGTGGAGCAGTCGCAAAAATGTTACCTCGCGCACGGAATGTACTGGTCTCAGATTGAGCGATATCTTACCTACTTTAATCGATCACAAATCCACGTGGTGTTGTTTGAGGATATCAGGGATGATCGACTCAAGGTTATTCGTGATATCTATAAATTTCTCAGGATAGACGAGAATTTCATTCCGGAATTCAGAAAAAAAAACGAGACGAAGGGTGAAGCGAGGTTTTCCCAACTAAATAAAATACTTTTCAACTACGCTTTACACCCCCCGTGGTGGTATCAGTTTGCCCTAAGACTGATACCGGCACAAACAAGATATAAAATTCGCGGGATGATCGGCACGCTTAACCGAAAAAAAACAAACATCCCTCCTCTCGATACAGAGGCCATTCAAATATTATCCGGGTATTTTCGGCGTGAAGTTGAACAGACCTCTATGTTTGTTGGCCGTGATTTGAAACTGTGGCAAAGGCAAAAATGACCTCTGCACGAGCGCTTTTTTTTATGATGTTCCCAGCATTGGTGGTAGATGCTGCCAATGGATGGTTAATCAGGAACGTTACCACGACTGTCAGTATTTCTCAGGTGTACAGGCTGACCTTGCTGGGATTAATGCTCTTATGGCTGGCAAAATACAGGAAAAATGGTTTTGTGATGTTGATTGGCTGCTTTTCCCTGCTCCAAATTGGCACATTGTATCACTCCTATTTTTACAGAGAATATTCCTGGCTGGTCAATGATATTCATTTTCAGGTCAGATTGATGCTGCATTTTGCATATTTTCTTTTCTTTTGGACATACATTCAGCAGGCGATACGTTCATCGTTCCACATAATGCTATATCGAGACTTCCAAAGACTTTTAATTTTTTCCTACACCGTGGTTGTCGTGAACATTATTCTGGGTAGTCTTGGCATAGGCTACTCAACAGTCGGGAAATTCGCAGTCCGCGGTGAACAGGGGTACGGCGGTCTCGGATTTTTTAAAGCAGGAAATGATGTGTCTGCAACCTTCCTTCTGATAGCCGGTGTGATGATGTATTGGATCTGGAACGGTCGTAAGGGGATCAACCGCTATTTTACTTTTGGGTTGTTTTCCGTATTGATGGCTGTGTTGCTTCAAACAAAAACCATCATTGTTGGCATGCTGATTCTTTTTGGAGGCATACCGCTGCTTACTTCAGGTTTAATTTTGTCTCAAATGAGGATCAAAAAAAGACCTTTCGTAATTAGCACCTTGGTTGTGGTAATTGTTTTATGTATAAGCGTCTTTCTGGAACTGTCAGATGCAGGCATTATGCAAAGATTTAGATATTTAAATGAAAGGTCTGGTTTGACATTTGCACTACTCACAGGGCGCGGCTATTTTCTAGACCTTGCCGTTACTTTACTGGAAAAGAGCTATGGTTTTCTAGACATCCTGTTCGGGCATGGCTGGTCATATTACCTGCAGGAAATGGGGTATCTGTACGGTAAAGACAAACTTGTGGAAATAGATTATATTGATATTTTTATGATTAGCGGATTGTCAGGATTAATTCTGCAATTATCCATATGGACATTCTATTTGTTAATGGCATATAGAAGCGTGCGGATTTCCTCATTAGGGAAAGTTGTCCTGTTTATTGATTTATTGCTCCTTGGTGTTGCAGGAACAGCTGGTCACGTCCTTTATTCGACACTTAATAGCATGTTTGTCGGGCTTATAAATACATTACCCTTTATCGAGTATGCTATAACATCGCAGTCAAACCAAAATCTGGAATCCGAGGCAGGACATGTTACCATCCATCCTTAATGTCAATAATTATCATTTCATTCGAGGCGGATCAGATAAGTATTTTATTGAGCTGACACGACTATTGATAGAACATGGTCATCAGGTAAGAACATTTACGAGTCAGCATGAACAAGATATTGAGCATGGCTGGAAAGTTTCTGACCTACCTATGGGTGTTGATACAAGCGGCCTGGGCAACATTCGCAATCTGGTTCATTTTCTGTATTCGACAGAAGCGAGAAATAAAATCGAAACAGGATTGTCACGTTTTAGGCCAGATATTGCTCATCTTCATATTTATTATGGGCAACTAACTGCCAGCATTCTGGCACCTCTGCGGAAAAGGGGCATTCCCATCGTTCAGACCTTGCATGAGTTTAAACCGGTATGTGCAAGCCATGGATTATATTCACACGGTCGATTTTGTAATCGTTGTCACGGGAATGCCTATTGGAATGCGTTGTTCGAAAAATGTAATCGAGGGAGTCTTCCGCGTACAGCATTGTCGGTCGCTGAAGCTTACATTTCCACGTTACTTGGAGACAAATCACTTATTGATCGATTTATCGCAGTCAGCGAATACCAGCGCATGCAATTGATGAGACTTGGCATGCCAGGAGAAAAATTACGCGTGGTGCATCATTTTACCGAGCTGGCGGAGAAACCACCATGGGAAATTGGAAACTATTTTCTCTATGTTGGACGTATGGTTAAAGAGAAAGGGCTCACGGTGTTGCTGAATGCTTATGTGAAACTGAAGAAGCCGCGCCCAAAGCTTATATTCGTTGGCAAAGGCGTAGACTCAGGAATGATAGTGCGCGAGGTTGAGATGTTGGGTTTGAAAAACGAAGTGATCTTTATGGGGTATCAGGAAGGTAATGCGATTAGTGATCTTTATACAAACTGCATCTGTGTCATCAATCCTTCGTTACTTAATGAAACTTTTGGCCTTACAGTATTAGAAGCGCTTGCACATGGTCGACCGGTGATTGCTTCACAGATCGGCGCATTGCCGGAGTTGATTACGGATAATTTCACAGGACTGTTGGTACGACCCGGTCGAATAGATGAGTTAACCGAAGCAATGGAACACATGAGAGAAAATACGGCTGTTGCTCGACAAATGGGCCACGAAGGGTGGAATTTAGTTAAGTTGAAGTACAGCAAACAAGCACATTATGATAAAGTCAGGGCGATTTATCAGGAATTACTTTAAGCTTTTCCCGGGCTCATGACTTTGGAGGGTGATTTGATCAAAATACTAAAGGAGTGGATCGCTGTCGTTGGAGTAGATATCAAGGTGTTTCGGCTTACACACCCGCAACGCGGAATGTTTAAGTATTGTTACTATCCCGACTTCAGAGCGTTAATGATCTTTAGAGCCAGTCAACTTTGTTACCAGTGGCGCATAACAAAACCGCTGGCCTATTTTTTGACCATTTTGAATGACCTGATAACGGGTGTCTGGATTGGACCCAGGGTAGTAATTGGTCCGGGTCTGTCACTTGGCCATCCGCGCGGATTAGTCGTGAATCCAGATACGCGAATTGGATGTTATTGCTCCATTTTGCAGCGAGTAACCATTGGTGGTCCGAATGTGGAGATTGGCGATTATGTTTCAATAAATGCCGGTGCAGCCATTATCAGCAATGTGCGTGGTCGGGGGCGACTGACCATAGGCAATTATGTGATTATTGGTGCGGGTGCCGTGGTGGTGCATGATGTGCCCGATTGCAGTGTGGTTGTGGGGGTCCCGGGTCGAGTAATTAAAAATATTAATCCGGAAGAAAATTGGTTCACTTTTACGCTGCGGTATTTGGCAAAGCAGAATAAAGAGAAAAAAAGGTAGATGCTTAATGAGCGTGGACCTGAATAGTAATAGTAGTATTCCGCGTCGACATTCACTTCGTCGTGCTATCGGAAAAGCATTGCAACTCGTCAGCCGACACATACCAATTCCTTCTAACTGGCGGGTGCAATTGCAAGTTTGGCATGGCGTCAGATTCCGTGATCCAAGCACGGTTTTTCTCGGAGAGGATGTCTATTTCGATGATGTTTGTCCTGAATACATTTTCGTAGGGAAATGGGTGCGCATAACGTCAGGAGTGCGGATATTAACGCATTTTATTGATACTAGATTTGTTCCTGAACCGAACAGGCCCTTCCATATGTTCACGGGACAGGTTTTAATTGGTGATTATGTGTTTATTGGAATGAATTCGATTATTGCCAAGCCTGTTGTTATCGGGAATTGGGCAATTATTGGTGCAAACACTGTTGTGACAAAAGATGTCCCAGTCGGAGCCATCTTGGCAGGATCGCCCGCAAGAATCGTGGGTTATAGGAATTTACCAAAGGATGCAAATGGTTGCGCAAATTGACACATCGTATATTCGACAACGACCCGCAAAATTGCTATCACGGTTGATTAGCTATGCTCTGTTTGAGGGTCGCCCGCTAACCACGAAGGGGCGTTGGATCAATCCACTGGTCTTCGCATTATTTCGGATTGTTAGGCGTTTACCTGCGACGCGCAAGGTATGCAAACCGGTGTTCATTCTCGGTACGGGACGTAGCGGCACCACAGTGCTGGGAATCGTGCTTTCGATACACCGTGAAGTCGGTTTTCTGAATGAGCCTAAGGCGTTGTGGCATGTCGTTCATCCAAACGAAGATTTGATCGGGAATTATACACAAGAGGCTGCGCGCTACCGTTTGGATGTTGCGGATGCCACAGATGATCGCAGAAAGTGGATACACCGGATTTATGGGGCTTATCTGCTTACAACAATCAGTAATCGGGTGGTGGATAAGTACCCGGAATTGATCTTTCGCGTCCCCTTTGTAAAGGCTCTATTCCCCGATGCAAAATTTATTTTTCTCATGCGCAGCGGTTGGGATACCTGCAGCTCAATTGAACGTTGGTCCGGGCGGATGGGAGTGCAGATGAACGGTGACGTGCATGACTGGTGGGGTGTAAACCGAAGAAAATGGCAATTAATGGTTGAGCAGATCATTCCGGAACATGCCGATCTCGCGCCGCATCAGTCAGAGATTGAAAAGTTCACCAACCAAACTGATATGGCGGCAGTGGAGTGGATAGTCACCATGCGCGAGGGACTGGCGTTATTGGAGCGCAATCCTGCTGATGTCGTGGGTATCAGGTTTGAAGATTTAAGCCGACAACCTGTGCCTGTACTGCATAAATTGACCGAATTTCTAGATCTGGCGTATGACAAGGTATTCTTAGAGTATGGCAGAAAAACGCTGCATGCAGTTCCCGATGCGAGGACTTTTACTCTGCACCCGCTGCTTGACGCTCCTTTCAACGAAACGATGAAAAGGTTGGGCTATGATTAATTTATTTCTTATTTTAGTATTGACCGTGTGCGGTATTTTTTTTGGTTTAGCGCCCTCCGCATTAGCTGCTAGTTCACAAAATGCGCAACCTGTACGTGCTTTGCATGTTGTTCTGCGTAGTTTGACGGTCGCAGATGCAAAACGTCTGGTCGAGATGGCAAGGGATGCTGGCTTTAATACCTTAATTCTTGATCCGCGCGATCAAGTTAGATTCAATAACTTTCCGGGTAAGCCACTCGAAGTTGCGTGGAATCGCAAAGAATTCCTTTCAGTTGTGGAATATGCGCGAAAGCTTGGATTGACATTTGTTCCTGAAATAAAATTATTAACTCATCAAAAGCAGCTGTTTGGTGACTCTTGGCCTGGCTTGATGTTTGACAAAGAAACTTATGATCCTCGCAGAAGAGAGGTCTATGGCCTCGTTTTTCCCTATTTGGATGAAATCATAACGCTGTTACATCCAGCCGCCATTCATATCGGACACGACGAAGTTCATCATGCCTATAAAGTCAAAAAAAATGCCTCTCTATCTAAAAACATGCTGCCCGCTGAATTGTTTTATCAAGATGTCGTGTCTATCCACGACTATTTGAAAAGTAGAGGGATAGTGACTTGGATGTGGGGAGATATGCTGATCTCAAGAGATGAGCTGCCGGGAATGTCTTCTCATCATCTTAACGGGGTATCAGACTACGGTGCGCGCATGAGAAATCGATTGCCGAAAGACATAGTGATTTGTGATTGGCATTATGCAGATGAGCAGTTGCAGTTTCCTTCAGTCGACATATTTCTGGCGGATGGATTTCGCGTGCTAGGCGCAACATTCCGAAAGTTGGATACGATGCGCAATTTCAGCCGTTATGCTGCTCAACATAGCGCCGCTGGAATGATCGCGACTACATGGTTTATTCCGGAAGCTAAACACAATAAGGTGGTTAATAATTGGGCTGAAGTGACTAAGGTTGTTCGAGAATCCGGAGATGCTTTTAGAAGGGACTTTCCCGATGCCCGATAAGCGGGTGCGACTCGCAATTCTCGGCACGCGCGGCATCCCCGCCCGCTATGGAGGGTTTGAAACGTTTGCCGAAGAGCTTTCGGTTCATCTCACGAGCGCCGGTGTATATGTTGCCGTTTTCTGCGAAAGGGGAGAAGGAGAACAGCCGGCGACATACCGCGGTGTTCGGATCGAGTATATCTCATCACCGCATCTCGGCCCTTTGACAACGATCCTGTTCGATCTATTCTGTCTGTGGCGGGCCCGAAAAGGGTACGATGTTGTCTATATGCTCGGATACGGGGCCAGTATCTTCTGTTTTTTACCACGCCTCTGGCACAGCACTGTCTGGATAAACATGGACGGCGTTGAATGGAAAAGATCAAAATGGAATTTGATCGCAAAATGGTATCTGCGATTCATGGAAGCGGCGGCCATGAGAACAGCGAACAGGGTGATTGCCGATGCTGAAGGAATCAGGACATTTCTCCGGGCACGACACGGGGGCGGCACACCATGCAGCGTGATCCCCTATGGTGCTCCGATCGTGGAACGTGCGCCGGACATATCTCTGCTCGCTTCGTGGGACCTGAAACCGCGTGAATATTATCTCGTGGTCTGCCGCCTGGAGCCGGAGAACCATGTTCTTGAAGTTGTAAAGGGCTATTGTGGGTCTGCCGACCCAGCTCCTCTTGTAATTGTCGGCGATACTCGCATGGATACGGCCTATGTCCGGAGCCTCCTCGCTCTGCGCGACGACCGGATACGGTTCATTGGAACGGTGTATGAAAAGAACAAACTCAATGCGCTTCGTTATTACTGCAAAGCATATTTTCACGGGCACTCCGTCGGCGGTACCAACCCATCTCTCCTTGAAGCATTAGGCTGTGGTAATATTGTCCTGGCCCATGATAATGTTTTCAACAGGGAGGTGGCGGCTGAAGCAGGCATATATTTCCGTGCTGCCGAAGACATTCCCGCGTTGATCCGTGAAATTGAATCATTGGATGACAGGGAACGATCACAATGGGCTGATCGCGCACGCCACAGGATTAAAAATTACTATAACTGGGACGCGGTAACGAAGAAATACCTTGACTTTTTACAGAGCGACAGCACAGCCCCCGATGCTCACGGCGTTCCTGAACGAGAAAGGTAAGCGCAATGCGTATCCGTCAGCGTGAAAAAATTGTCATTTTGCTCCTGTGCGATCTACTGGCTATGTTGATCGCGTTCAGCATAGCCCTTGAACTGGGACACCGCATGTCATTTCATTTCGCACTGTTTACTTATTATCGCTGGGGGATTATTACCCTCTTCGCGTCCATTATCATCTTGTTTATTATTCTCGATAATTATTCGCTGCGTAGAATGCCCGTAAGGTTTACCAATCAATTGCTTATGATTGGAGTCGGTCTTTTCATCAGCGCGGTTGTCGTCACCTTTATATTCTTTTTCTTCCGCGAGCCCATCCCTCGCGCAGTTTTCATCCTCTTCTATTTGTTCACTTGGGTCCTGATCGGCATATTTCGTTTTTTGTATAGCAAAAAGACCTTAACGCAAATTTACCACAAAATGCTTCTGGTAGGAGAACCTGGCTTATGCGCAGATATCTCTCGACTCATCAGCGGGAAAAAATATCTTCATACGCAGGTTGTCGGCTGTCTTGTAGATGGACCGCCTGGGGATGCCGCCGTTGAAATACCGTGTTTAGGAGAAACGAAGGACCTCATACCGTGGGTAGTCAGAGAAAAAATCGATCAAGTTGTCGTGGCGATACCATCGGTTAAGCCCCTTACCATGACGGCGCTGTTGGAGTGTATGAAACACAAAGTAAAGGTCAGCGATTATAAACAGATAATCGAAGAAGTTTCCGGCAAGGTTCCTATCGAGTACCTGAGCACCAACTGGTTCATAGAGGAACTTTCCATTCTTGATAAAAGATATACCTGGTACGCAAAGCGGACCTTCGACCTCGTGGTCGGCGTTGTCGGGAGTCTGCTGGCTGTTCCATTACTGTGTATTGCGGCGATTGCTATTAAAATCGATTCGCGCGGCGCTCTTATCTATTCTCAACTTCGAATCGGCAGAAGCGGCAGGCCCTTTCGGGTATGGAAACTTCGCACCATGGTCTCCGATGCGGATAAAAACAACGTTTTCTGGACCAATGATAATGACGACCGTATCACTCGGGTCGGCATGTTCCTGAGGAAAATGCATGTCGATGAACTGCCGCAATTCTTCAATATTTTGAAGGGTGAAATGAGCCTCATCGGCCCCCGGCCGGAAGCAGTGGCCCTGGTTGAGCTGTACACGAGGGAGATCCCCTTCTATCAGGAGCGTCACATGGTGACGCCGGGTGTCACCGGCTGGGCCCAGATCAACTACCCTTATGGGAATTCGGTTGAGGATACGCGTGAGAAGCTTAAATATGATTTTTATTATATCAAGAACAGGAGTCTGCTCCTCGATCTGCTCATCTTCCTGAGGACGATTAAAACCGTTTTTACGGGAAAAGGGGCAATATAGTTTTTCCCCGGCAAGAGCATGAATGCTGTTGTGCGGGTCGAATAAAAAGCTGGAGTGGCGTCAGTCTTCGCCCATACGAAGGAGTCCCTTGAATACCTCAAATAACAAGAATACCCCGTGGCATCATGCCACCGTTACCCGCGCGCGCAGGGAAGACCTCAATAAACACCGGAGCGCTGTCCTCTGGTTCACCGGCCTGTCCGGCTCCGGAAAATCCACACTGGCCCACGCAGTTGAAGAACGGCTCTATTCCATGGGCTGCCGCACCTATGTTTTTGACGGTGATAATGTCCGGCATGGCCTGTGCGCCGACCTCAGTTTCTCCAAAGAGGACCGCACTGAAAATATCCGACGCATCGGTGAAATGGTAAAGCTCTTTGTGGATGCCGGCGTGATCGCTTTAACGGCATTCATCTCGCCGTTCCGGGCTGACCGGCAGCGGGTCAGGGACCTGCTGGCACAGGGTGAGTTCATCGAGATCTATTGCAAGTGTTCATTGGACGTATGCGAGCAACGGGACGTAAAAGGACACTATCGAAAAGCGCGGGCAGGGGAAATAAAGGAATTTACCGGCATATCGTCGCCCTATGAAGAACCGGAAAGACCGGATCTGGTGATCGACACGGCTAACGAAGGCCTGGATGCCGGCGTTGAAAAGGTTGTCGCTCTTCTGAAGAAGAGAGGGATCACACCGGTGTCTGCGTAGGAAAGGGTTCCGGCAGCCCCGTGACTTTAATCACCCTCGAGAAAACACATTGATTTTACATGACTCCTTTGCTATAGTAAGCACCGTAATTCATTAAACCTCTGTCACAATAGCAACATACCTTTAGGGGAGAATATATGTTTTCCAGGGTACTACCGGCAAGAACTGCGCTCTTCTGTTTCTGCTTGAGCTGGCTCATCGGAACGAATAGCCTGTCCCTGGCCCAGGACAGGGCAAGGGATACCGACCTTTACGGTACCGGCCGGGGCGAGAACGCCTCTTCAGGAGGAGCACAACCGGATCCACAGAATAATAATACCGATCTTTATGGCGCAGGGCGTGGCGCCGATAGCTCTCGTGCAGCGCCGCCGCCGGTCTCCCCGGGCAAGGAAGCCGATACGTATGGCGGCACGAGCAAGACCCGTCAGGAATTCCCAGCGGGCAAAACCGATACGCGAGGTAAAGAAAACGACCTGTACAGCAGAGAAATACGGGCAAAAGAGGCCATACTGGTCATTAACCGCCCACCTAATATCCAGGGCCTTACGGGCCTCCTGGTGATGAACTCAGCCTTCACCCGGCCTGCGGGCACGCTCGCCGTCGGTGGGTCAGCCATGATCGAGGACAGCGGGAAGCCCGATTATAGCGTCATCCAGACGCCCATAACGCTCACCTTCGGCATAACGGAAACGATCGAGGCAGGCCTTAAGGCGAAGTATGTGAACTATGCGAAAGGGACTGAAAGCGGTATCGGAGATACGGAATTAGCCTTTAAATGGAGATGGCAAACGCATAGTACCACGTTTCCGGAACTGGCCGTCGGCATGGCGGGGATCCTTCCCACGGCAAGCGAATCAAAAGGCCTGAACGAGGTTACGAACTGGGGTGTGAAGATCATGGCTCTGGCGACGTCGGAGACAAGCATCGCGAGCGGTTCCGTACTTGGGATCTACCTGGAAACGCAAGCGGTGTTCATTGATGGTTTTTCATATGGCAAAAAAACAAACACTCAGGATGGTCATGGCGTGATCAACGCCGGCCTCCTGCTGCCGGTCAGCACAAATAACCGTTTCCAGGCGATACTGGAACTGAACAAGACCCTCAAAAAAAGGCGCAGTAATACCCTTCTGGCTGATGACAATCAAACAGCCATCACACCGGCACTCCGCTATGTGACGGACACCCTGAGCGTGACCGCCGGCGCGCAGCTCCTGAGCAAGGACACGAAAGGGTATGAAGATACCATCCGGTGGATCGGCACCCTCAGCTATCAGTTCTAACAGTGGAGAGAGACCTTTATCCGTATGCCTTTTATTTTTAAAAAACTTTCCATCCCCGAGGTACAGCTCATCGAACCGAAGGTTTTTCCCGACGGAAGAGGCTTCTTCCTCGAGACCTACAAATACTCTGATTTCGCGCAAGCGGGCATACCGGAATATTTTACGCAGGACAATTACTCCCGCTCGGAAAAAGGGGTCCTGCGGGGGCTCCATTATCAGAGACATCCCCATGGCCAGGGCAAGCTGGTCCGCTGCGTGAAAGGGAGCATCTTCGACGTGGCAGTGGACATCAGAAAGGGTTCTCCCACCTACGGCACGTGGGTAGGCGCCGAGCTCACGGAGGAGAACAATCACCTGCTCTATGTGCCGGCCGGATTCGCGCACGGCTTCCAGGTTCTCAGTGATTTTGCCGAAGTGCTCTATAAGTGCACCGCCGAGTATTATCCCGCTGCCGACCGCGGCATCATCTGGAATGATCCTGCCATCGCCATTCATTGGCCGCTGGCCGATCCGCTCCTTTCAAAGAAAGACACGGTCCATCCCTTGCTCAAGGATGCGGACAACAACTTTACCCTCTAACGGTCAACCTCTATGAGATATCTTATTACCGGAAAGAACGGGCAGCTTGCACGCGCCTTTCAGCAGGAACTCGATCGGCGAAAATTGGATTTCCGCGCGCCTGACGAGTCAGCGTTTGATATTACAGACCGTGCGGCCGTACGGGAAGCCGTCGGATCCTACAAACCGGACGTGATCATCAATTGCGCGGCCTATAACCTCGTGGATAAGGCTGAGCAGGACCGTAAAAAGGCCTTCGCTGTCAACGCCGAAGGGCCCGGGATACTGGCTGCAGCAGCCAGGGAAAACAACGCGGTTCTGGTGCACTTCGGTTCCGACTATGTTTTCGACGGCGCCAAGGAAAACGGACTCTATACGGAGCAGGACCCGGTCCACCCGCTGAACGTATACGGCGAGAGCAAACTGGAAGGGGAGAGGCTTGTTCAGGAAGAAACGGTCAAACATCTCATTTTCAGACTGAGCTGGGTATTTGGAGAGGGGAAGCAGAACTTCATCCATAAGCTTTCGGAGTGGTCGCAGAACAATGCATTTTTGAAGATCGCCTGTGATGAGTTTTCCGCGCCAACCGCTACCCATACGGTCGTCAACGTGACCATGCGGGCGCTGGAACAGGGTGTCTTCGGCCTCTACCATCTTACGAACACCGGCTATTGCTCCCGCTATGAGTGGGCAAAGTATATCCTCACTGAATTGGGCATTACCAAGTTCGTCAGGCCGGTCTCCATGGACAGCTTCAACCTGCTCGCCCGACGGCCTCGATTTTCCGCAATGAGCAATGAGCAGATATCGCGCAAGCTCGACCTAAGCATCCCGACGTGGCAAGAAGCGGTAACATCATTTGTACGTGAAAGGAACATCTCTCATGAATGAGGTCCGGGCAAACTTCCTGTCTTCGGCGAACATCATGGTCACCGGCGGCGCAGGCTTTATCGGCTCCTGCTTCATCCGTTACGTCTTGGAGCAGACGAATTTCAGCGGCAGGATCATTAACTATGACAAGCTGACCTATGCAGGGAACCTGATGAATCTCGAGGATATCAACAGGAAATTCGGCGAGAGCCGATACGTCTTCGAGCGCGGAGATATCTGCGACCATGCCAGGGTGGAGCAATTGCTCAAGACCTACGGGATCACCGTGATCGTGCATTTTGCCGCGGAAAGCCATGTGGACCGGTCCATTGTCGGGCCCAAGGACTTTATCGAGACCAATGTCAACGGCACCTTTACGCTGCTCGAGGCCTCGCGGCAGTTCTGGAAAGAAAGGACCGATGTACGGTTTCACCATATCAGCACCGATGAGGTCTTCGGGTCTTTGGGAGAAGAGGGATATTTTTTCGAAACCACGCCGTATGACCCCAGAAGCCCCTACTCGGCTTCAAAGGCTGCGTCGGACCATATCGTCAGGGCCTATCACCACACCTACGGAATGCCGGTCACCCTGTCGAACTGCTCGAATAATTACGGACCGTACCAGTTCCCTGAAAAGCTTATCCCGCTCATGATCCTCAATGCCGTCGAAGGCAAAGACCTTCCGGTCTACGGCGACGGAAAAAATGTGCGGGACTGGCTCTATGTCGACGACCACTGTGAAGCGATCTGGCTGATCCTGTTGAAAGGGGAAACCGGGGAAACGTACAATATCGGCGGCGAATGCGAAAAAAAGAACCTGGAGATCATAGAGAATGTCTGCGACCTCCTCGAACACATGCATCCTCTTCAGGGCGGCCTGAAGGTCAAGCAATATCGAGATCTGATCACCTTCGTGAAAGACCGTCCCGGGCACGACCGCCGATATGCCATCAACTGTGACAAGATCAAAAAAAAACTGGGATGGACCCAAAAACACGATTTCGAAACAGGGTTGCGGGACACGATCGCCTGGTTCCTGAAGAACACAGTATGGGTGAACAGCATCAGGAGCAAGGAATACCTTCAGTGGATCGAGAAGAACTACAAACGCTGAAACGGTACGTATGCTGCACTCCATTCAAACGGGTAAACAAGTATGATTTTCTTTTATCGTCATAGTCTGACCGTTCTCATAGCCCTGTTTGCCATATTCCTCATGCCGTCTGGCGGCCTGCATGCCGAGGAACTTGAAATGGTGAACCGTCCGATCAATACGAACGGCCTTACCGGGCTCCTCTATACAACGACACCGTACACGCTTGCACCAGGAGCCATTGAAGCCGGGCTCGCCTTCATCTCCGAAGATAGTGCCATACCGGACTCTACACTGAACGAATACAGTGTTGTGCTCGCAGCCGGGATCGGCCATGATATGGAACTTGCCGTGAAGTCGACCTATTTTCGTCGGCAAATAGGCCCCACGTCCAGCCAGACCTCGCGCGGGAGCAGTAATGCCGAGGTCCTCTATAAGTGGAATTTTAAGCCTCAGCAGGAGTACTCCGCCATGCCGGGAGTAGCCTTCCTGTTGACCGCCATATTCCCGCCGGATGACAATAAAAGCGAATTTAATCAGGTTAAAAATTGGGGCGCACGCATAGGTTTTTCCGCAGGAAGCGAGATTTCCTGGGAAGAGCACATCTTTGGTATATATGCCGATGCCTCCATGGTCTATCGCGATATGTCAAATAGCCTGAACAAAGACAGATATGGCGCCCTGAATGCCGGGATCCTGCTGCCCATAAGCAAACAAAGGAACCTGCAGTTGTTCCTGGAGTACGGATTTGTGGGCGGCAAGGATGTTGTCAATGTCTATGGGTTGGACTATACAGCCATTACTTATGGACTACGGATGGTGAGTGAGCGGGTAAACCTTACTATCGGCACCCAGTTCGTGCATAAGGAGATGCCTGGTTACGGTGATTCAGGTAAGGTCGTCGGCATGGGAAGCATTAAATTCTGAACGAATGAGGGCGAGTCATATCTTTTCGGAACAACAGAGAAACGACTTTTGTATCTATTCAGTTCAGTACAAAAGCAAGGCGTCTCGCAAAGCCGCAAAGCTCGCAAAGAACAACGAGAACGTCATAAAGGCGATTTATTTCTTTCTTTGCGTCTTTGCGCCTTTGCGCGAAAATTGGGTTTGTTTACAATGTTAGTGATGTATGCAAAAACAAGCTGAATAGTTACCGACTTTTCAGACATCTAAAGCAAACAGCGCATGATGAATTTAAAAAAGAAGAGCACAAAAATCAAATAACTTAAACCTAAACATTAATTCAATCCAACAACATATTAACACATAATATCAATGTATTATACGCAACAACTAATGTCATCCTTTATAATTACAATTGTCTGATAATGTATATTATGTCAAATCGTTAAAATAGCCATCGTGACGGTGAAAAACTGTTACTTTGCCCCTCTTTTGCTACGGGGTTCGTTCCGCCAAATTGACGCTACAGATGATACTAACTGCTCAAATAGTCCTGACCATGCATCGAGGCACAGCGCCGATGGTTGATGGCGCTGTGGTCATAAACCGCGGTACGATCATCGCTGTTGGTCACTCCAGCCGTCTGGTAAATAAGTATCCGGGCCACGCAGTCCGTAAGTTAACCAATGCCGTTCTCATGCCGGGACTGATCAATGTACACACACACCTTGAACTGCCGCCCCTGCTCAAATCAATACAGGCCGAGACCTTCCCAGACTGGGTCATAAACCTGATCAAGGCCAAAAGAGCATTGAGCGATCAAGACTATTACACAGCAACAACGCGAAACGTCAAGGCCGTCATCGAAAGCGGTACGACCTGTGTTGGAGAAATTTGCACACAGGGAATAAGCCCCGATATCCTGAAACGCTCGAAAATGAGGGCACTGATCTTTCATGAGATCATAGACATGAACCAGAACATTGCCCCTGGTGTCCGGGGCAGCAGGCAAGGTTTTTTGTCACGGATAAACAAGGTCCTTTCGCGAGAGACCGCCTGCATACGAATGGGGCTCTCCCCTCATGCTCCCCATACGGTTTCAACACCGGTACTGCTCGCTATCCGTAAAATTGCCCGGATGAAAAAACTGCCTCTTTGCATGCATGTAGCCGAATCTTGTGATGAGCTAAAACTGCTTCAGGGACGAAAAAGCGGGTTTGAAAAACTCTACAAGGCCGCCGGATGGGACCTGGCCTGGGCGCCTTCCGCAGCGTCGCCTTTTGAACATCTCAACAATCTGGGCATGCTGGGCCCCGATTTTCTGGCCGTACATGCAGTTCAAGCAACCGACAGTGACATAAAGCTCATCAAGAAAACCGGAACGCCCGTTGCCCATTGCCCCCGAAGCAACCAGGAAACAGGCGTCGGCAAAATGCCCTTGCATAAATTTCTCGGTGCCGGAATAACCGTCGGCCTCGGGACAGACAGTCTGGCCAGTTCCCCGAGCCTTAATCTCTGGGATGAAATGAGATTTGCCTTTAAAGCCTGCAAGGCGGACGGAATAGACGCGCGCACCATCATGGAACTGGCGACCAGAAACGGTGCACAAGCACTTGGTATGGCTGACGATATTGGGTCTCTTTCCCCTGGCAGGAAAGCCGACATCATTGCGGTCTCTTTACCGGGCAGGAACTCCGGTGATCTCCATTATGACTTGCTCAGGGAGACTAAATCCTGTATGATGAGTATGGTAAACGGCAAGATCATCTACGAAAACGAACTGCCTGCATAACTGAATCTCGTATGCTCCCTGCTCCATTAAACTGAAAGACCGCGGACTCCCCTGCCGCCGGGTCAAAGAACGAACCATGAATCTTGATGCGATCAAAGAAAAAGTCCTGTCCCACACCCGCCTGACGCGCGAAGACGGTATTGAGCTTTTCAGATCCGCCGATCTGCTGACGCTGGGACGCCTGGCAAGCCACGTTGCGCTTAAAAAGAACGGCAACAAGGTATTCTTTGTCCAGAACATGCACATTAACCCCACCAATATCTGCGTCAACCGGTGTAAGTTCTGCGCCTTCAGCCGGAGCAAAGGCGAACCGGGCGCATACGAGATGAGCATCGACGATATCCTGAACAAAGCGCGGGGAGCTGAAAAGAACGTACGTGAACTCCATATCGTTTCGGGATTGCACCCGGACCTGCCCTTTACCTGGTACCTGGACATGCTGCGGTCGCTCAAGTCTGAGTTTCCCCTGATCCATATCAAAGCCTTTACCGCGGTTGAGATCGACTATCTCGCAAAATTGTCCGGTTTGAGCCTCCACGATACGCTCATTGCGCTTCGCGATGCCGGGCTCGGGTCTTTGCCGGGCGGCGGCGCGGAAATCTTCGACAGCGCGGTCAGAAATACGCTCTGCGCCGAAAAAATAAGCGGCGACCGCTGGCTTGAGGTGATCGAGACTGCACACCGGATCGGTCTTAAATCAAATGCCACCATGCTCTACGGTCATATTGAGACCCCGGAACACCGCATTGACCACTTGATCAGGCTGCGGGAGCTCCAGGACCGGACCAACGGCTTTCAGGCATTCATTCCCCTCAGTTTCCATTCACAGAACACGGAGATCAAGAAGTCCGCCTATACCACGGGGTTCGATGATCTCAAGACGCTTTCCATCTCGCGCCTGATGCTCGACAATTTCGACCATATCAAGGCATACTGGGTCATGCTCGGGGAAAAGATCGCCCAGGTTTCGCTGAACTTCGGTGTCGATGACCTTGACGGCACCGTGGTGGAAGAACGCATCACCAAAGCTGCCGGCGGGACCACCGACGGAAGCATGACGATGGCGGATATCGTGTACCTGATCCGGCAGGCAGGCCGGACACCGGTGGAACGGGACACCCTCTACAACGAGATAAAGGTATGGGACTAGCTTGGATAATCTCTCCATGGACAAGATGGATGTCATAACCCGGAAGGTGGCCGACGGCAGGCGTCTCGATAGTTCTGAAGGCCTTCATTTACTGCAGCACGCTGATCTGCTTACCCTGGGAGAGCTTGCAAATAAAGTGCGGAAAAGGCTCCATCCCGAGCGGATAGTCACCTTTGTCATCGACAGAAACATCAATTACACCAATATCTGCGTTAACAAGTGCAAGTTCTGCGCATTTTACCGGGAAGCAGACAGCCCGGACGCCTACCTGCTCTCAAAGCAGGAGCTGTTCAGAAAAATAGAGGAAACGATCGCCCAGGGAGGTACGCAGATCCTGATGCAGGGCGGTGTGCATCCTGATCTCGGGATAGAATATTTTGAGGAGCTGTTCTCCGCAATCAAAGCGCGATTTACTATTCAGGTCCATTCCCTTTCACCATCAGAGATCTCCTATATTGCCAAACGCGCTCATATCACCATACCCGAGGCGCTGCAACGCCTGAAAGCAGCAGGACTTGACTCGATTCCCGGCGCCGGCGCTGAGATCCTTGTCGATCGTGTCAGGGAAAAAGTAAGTCCCAACAAAATACGCTGGAGTGAGTGGGCAGATGTCATGAGGGCAGCACACCGGCTCAATATGCCCACAACAGCCACCATGATGTTCGGAAGTATTGAGTCCCAGACGGAGATCATTGAACATCTCGTCCGACTGAGGGACATCCAGGACGAAAAAAAGGGGTTTACCGCCTTTATCCCCTGGACCTACCAGCCGGGGAATACCGAGCTTGGGGGCAGGTCAGCAACCGCTATCGATTACCTTAAGGTTCTTGCCGTATCGCGCATAATGCTCGACAATTTTGACAACATCCAGGCATCTTGGGTAACGCAGGGAGCCAAAATAGCTCAAGTGGCGCTTGAGTTCGGCGCTAATGACTTTGGAAGCACCATGCTGGAGGAGAATGTAGTAGCCGCCGCCGGAATAACCTTCAGGATGACGAAACAGGAAATCATTAATTTAATAAAAGATGCAGGATATTGCGCAGCCCAGCGCGATACTGTGTATAAAATTTTAAAAGTAGAAACATAGACATAGCATAGGAGGATATCAGAAAGAATACAAACGAGAATGAAAAAATGATAACTAGGTGAACATTTTTTAGCACAATATTTAAAATTCTTTTAATTAATGTATAGTTATAGTGGCTTTTAACAAAACCTGTGGATAAACTGTTATTAACCCTGTGGAAACCTTTTTTAAGCACGCTTTCTATGCGCCTGCCATGCAAAATGCACAACATTTAATCATATTTATATCAATAATATTAATAAGTTACAATTATTAACGCTGTTTTCCTAGAGAAATAGCGTATTTCCCTAACATTCGGAGAATTCAAAAAATCGATGCGATTTTGGGGCGATTTACAAAGCGTTGGAAAGAGTTGATTTACCATCAACTTTAGTGATCCTCACTGGGATTACCCTGCCTATCTGTTCATCGTCAGCGCCGTCGATAAACACCCGAATGTAATTATCAGTAAGTCCTGTCAGCATATCCTTTGATGCATCAGTCTTTGCTTCGACTACTACGTTCATTACTGTTTCAAGAAATTTCTTTCTGAACGTAAGGTTCTTTTCGCTGCCAAGGAGCCTGAGCATCTCACTTCTCTTTTTTTTCACCGATGCGGGAACCTGTTCATTCATTTCAGCGGCCGATGTGCCGGGACGAGACGAATAACTGAAAACATGCAAATGCGTAAGTGGCGAAGTCTCGATAAAACGAAGCGTATTTTGAAATTGTTTTTCACTTTCCCCCGGGAAGCCGGCGATGACATCAGCCCCAAGAGCAATATCAGGGATCTTTGTTGAAATAGTCTTGAGCAGATCATGGTAAAATTCCGCTCTATAATCCCTCTTCATTGCCTCAAGGATCGCATCGTCTCCACTCTGGAGCGGTATATGCAAATGGCGGCATAATCCCTTACCAAGCAATTCAATGATCCCCGGGGTGAGTTCCCGGGGCTCTATTGAACTGAGTCTCAGTCTCGACGTGCCACGTATGTCGACGAGCGTGGCAAGAAGTTCCGTAAGGTTCGTGCACGGTTCCAGATCAGTCCCATAGGTTCCGATATGGATGCCGGTCAACACCACTTCAGGACAACCATCAGTGGTCATTCTCGCGAACTCTTCCATTATGGTTGCAGGAGCTGCACTGCGAGACTTGCCGCGGGCAGAGGGAACGATACAATATGAGCACTGGTTGTTGCATCCATCCTGAATTTTAAGAAAACCGCGCGTCTTTTCGCGCAGGACCTGCACCGGGAAGTCCTTTGCGGATCGAGCAGAACGTTCTGAGGTTGAGAAGGCGTCAGAGAGATAATCGGGAATAAACAGCTTGTCTCTATTCCCTATCACCGTTTCCACGCCGGGGATGGTGAGGATCTCTTCGGGGCGGGTCTGAGCATAACATCCGGTCACGACGACCCGCGCCCCCTTCCCTCTGCGCGTTGCAGCGCGGATCACCTGTCGACAGGTATAATCGCTCTTTGCGGTTACCGTGCAGGTATTAATGACATAGACATCAGCGTCCGCTTCGAAGGGAACCACTGTATTGCCCCGCGATACCATTTCCTGCCGGATCGCGTCGGTTTCATACTGATTGATCTTGCAACCAAGGGTTGAAAAGGCTACGCGCATAATTCACCGCTCAGCGAATTGTCCCCGGCATCAGTAATTTCGACCATAACGAGTTTCCCAATCAGGGAATCCAAGCCGGTAAAATTAACCGCCTTGTTGCCCCGCGTCCTGCCCGTAAGTTTCCCGCCTTTTTTGCTATGCCCGTCAACAAGAACCTCGAAGGTCATGCCGACAGCAGCAGCGTACTGTCTCCGCGAGATTTCCTTCTGGAGGTCCAGTACCTGGGCCAGCCGTGCTTCCTTAACATCATCAGGGACATGATCGGACAGTTTCAGTGCAGCGGTGCCTGGCCGTTTTGAATACTTGAACGCAAAAACACTGTCGTACTCAACATCGCGGAGCAACTGCAGGGTCTGGGAAAAATCCTGCTCTGTTTCACCGGGAAAACCCACAATGATGTCAGATGTAAGCGCTATTAAGGGAACTGCGGCACGGAGGCGTTGAACGCGGTCCAGATAGTCAGCGCGGGTGTATTTTCTGTTCATAGCGGTCAGAATCGGGTCCGCGCCGCTTTGCACCGGCAGGTGGATGGACTCGCACACCTTTGGCAGATCTCGAAGAGCAACGATAAGCTCCGTTGACAGGTCGCGGGGATGAGACGTGACAAATCTGATCCGCTCTATGCCGGGAACATCATTCACCATTGCAAGCAAACCGGGAAAATCTGTTGGATCGCCCCCCCCCTTCCCATAGGAGTTCACGTTTTGACCGAGCAGCGTCACTTCTTTATAACCCTGCGCGGCCAACTCGCGGACCTCGCTGACAACGTCCGCTGGGGGACGGGAGCGTTCCCTGCCCCGCAGGTAGGGCACAATACAATAGGTGCAGAAATTATTGCAGCCATACATGATCGAGACCCAGGCCTTCAGGCGATCGGCCCGCAGCGTCGGTATCTGTTTCCGGTGATAGTCGGGATCCCCATCGATCTCGATGAGCGGATTGGTCCAGGTTTTCGCCAGTCTTGGCAGTTCAGATACTTTCGCCACATCTGAGGGGCCGAAGATCATGTCCACATAAGGCGCCCGGGACAGGATGTTCCTCCCTTCCTGTTGAGCAATGCATCCGGCAACGGCGATCGTAAGATCAGGCCGCTCCTGTTTTAAGCTCCTCAATCTCCCCAGTTCACTGTAGAATTTCTGCTCTGCCTTTTCCCGAATGCTGCACGTATTTAAAATGATCACGTCGGCAGTGGCGGCATCATTTGTCTGGACATACTCCTGGCCTTTCAGGATACCGGCCATCCGTTCAGAGTCATGCTCGTTCATCTGACAGCCAAAGGTGATAATATGGAATGATTTCATAGCGATATTATAATCCGGAGGGGTGGCGTTACACAAGGCATATATTGCAGGCTACACGAAACAGGTCACTACGCATAAGCCGATCATGCGTTGGCAAGTGAGATTCTGACAACTTCGCCTCGTTTTGCTGAAAGAGCAGTGCGGGCGTTTTGCTTGAACATGAATATTTCAAGAGCGCCTGAGCTGTTAAAGATCGCACTCAGTTCCCCCGGTGCGGCCTCAGCATAGTAATTTTTGAGGCCGCTGATCTCTTTTCCCATGAGCGAGACCTTCATCGTATTCGGTGCTGCACCCTCGGGAAGCAGCGGTTGAACATGTTTATATGCGATGTTTGTAATAATATTTCCAAAACGGTCGACATGTACCACGTGTCCTTCGATCATGCTCGGTGAAATCTTCGGTACGGGTACGTTCAATTTTACATAGTCTGTTATCTCCTCGCCGAAGTTGCCCGAAGGAATCCCCTTGGCAAGCCATCCCGCTACGGGAGCAAAAATGTCCCTTCCGTGAAAGGTCGGACCGGGGTTCGGGAGAAAATAATGTGCTGAAGTGATATGATGTACCCGGATCCGCTCTGCTTCCTGATAAATAAGCGTGAACAGACCATTGTCCGGTCCGATAAAATAATAGCTTTCGGTGACAACAATGATCGGGCGACGGCCGCTCCCGACACCGGGATCGACCACAGCAAGGTGCACGGTGCCCTTCGGAAAATACTGAGAGGCAGCCCGCAAGGTGAAAGCCGCCTCCCACACGTCTTGAGGGCCGATTTCATGGGTTATATCAACGATCTGGGCCTGGGGATTGACCTTATATATCACACCTTTCATACTCGCTGCAAAAGCGTCCCTTGTTCCGTAATCACTTGTCAGCGTAATAATGGTGGACATCTTTCCCCCGTATCATAATGCACTGTTTTTTAGAACTTTTTTCGCAGGAATACTACCAGCATACATGCGGTTTGTCAACTCAAAGATTGTCGTGATGAACAGTAAAATTAGTGAATAACAGCATACTTCTCCATCACTATTGACATCGTAGAGGGATATGCTATCTTTACAGCACAAATAAGTGAACCTAAAATACTGCACGTGAAAGAAACTGCAGCAACATTTTTTTATCGAACAGGAGGAACGGTTATGAAGGCTTTTAAATTTGTTGCACTCGTTGTGTTGACTTTCGTATTTGGGTCAGGGTTGGTTTTCGCTGCAAGCCAGGAAGCGACGATCGATAAGGGAAAGGCTCAGGAAGCTACGATCGATAAGGGATTGGCATTGTTTAACGACCCCAAACTTGGAACAATTGGGAAATCGTGCAATACCTGTCACAAAAACGGCAAAAACATGGAAAAAGCAGCTGCAAAAAAAGACCTCGAGACCACGATCAATGCCTGCATCACAGGAGCTTTGAAGGGAAAAGCTCTTGATGCGAAATCGGCAGACATGCAGTCGCTCGTACTGTATATAAAGAGCTTCTCAGCTGATAAAAAACCTGCCGCGGTAAAAAAAGCTCCTGTCGGCTGCTAAACGATTTCCCAAAAAAAACCGCTCCCTGGCAAAACGCCCGGGGAGCGGTTCTTTAATTCCATCCGCTATTGACAAGACCTATCAAGAACGAGACTTTCCGATCATTCCCCTGAAGGGACAGTCACCCCTTGTATCTTGCCATATCTTCGAAATTAGATTTATGAAGAACTTCAACAACCTTGGACTGCGCCGTTGCCCACACAGCACTGACCGGACAATGTCGGGAGAAGGTGCACATTTTTTTGTCAGCAAGACAGATATTCAGGGCAACCTTTCCCTCGATCGCCTCCAGAACGTTCAGGACGGAGATATCCCTGGCCTGTTTGGCAAGGGAGAAACCGCCTTTCACCCCGCGATAGGAGCGAACGATCTTGGCTTTTACCAGCTTCTGCAGTATCTTGGCAAGAAAGCTGCGGGGAATCTTGTATTCTTCGGAGATCTCGTTAACAAAGCTGATCTTTTTGAACGGTTGGCGTGCCAAATACAGGACACTTCGTATCCCGTAATCACCTTCTCGAGTTATCTGCATTGCATCACTATAGCAAAGATTACAACCTTGTCAAGAATAAAACTGGCGCCAATGAGGAGAGTACCTATCTTGTTTATTCTAAAACAGTAGTGTGATATAATTAAAACATGACGATTTGCAATATGATGAGGTTACCTATGCGCACAAATACCATTGGAGGAATCGTTGTCTTTTTCTTGATCGCGGCCTGCACAACGGGACAGATGGGAACGTTGAAAGGGACGGTCAACCCCGCTGACCCCGTAGCGGAGATCACCATCATCCAGAACGGTAAATCTGTTGCCTCATTTAATACAGCTGCCGGCGACGGCACTTTTTCTGCGCAGGTAAAGGCAGGCATCTACACCGTAAGGATCACATCACCGGCTTCTGTCTTTCCGGTTACCATTACGGACGTTATCATCAAATCAGGCGAAACAACGCTGGTTCCACCGGTGAACATGGCTCCTACCGGCAAAGCGATCGTCACCGGCAGGATCACACCGGTTCGTCCGGGAACGAAAGTAAAACTCATTGGAGAAGGTCAGGAACGTGCCGCTGTTCACATCGGTGCCGACGGAACATATGAATTTAGAGAACTCCCGGCCGGTAATTACGCGATCCAGACAGAGGCGCCGGGCTACGCAGGCGACAACTCGCCGCTTACAATTTCCGCTGACCAAAAAACCGAGCAGAATGTCCTGCTGCTGCCGATAACAACGACCGCCGGGGTAGACTGGGCTTCCGGCAAGATTCGCGCTACCGGTCATGGCCTGCCGCCAGTGCAGGCAGCCAGCAGCGTTGTTCGGCGTGAAATGACCAAACGAGCTGCGATCTCGGACGCACAGCGGAATCTGCTCAAGATCGTTCAAAACATCCGCATCAGTTCCACACTGGATATAAAGACCTATATGCAGGATGCTAACCGTGCTGAGCGAATACAGGGTTTTATCCGGGGGTATACCGTCGTGAGTGAAACTGAACATGACGATGGCTCCGTTGATGTTATCCTGGAGCTTCCGTTAACCGGACCTGCAGGTTTATCCCGCTACGTGACGGAGTAAGAAACAGCGTATCATGGCTCACCTACGTCAACCCATTCCCGTCAAATTGTTTGTCGGCATGATCTCCCGAGAACGGTCCCTGTTCGATGAATGTGCTGAGGTCCTTTCGCTGGAATTTGGACCTTTGGACCTGCGAGCACCGGTCGTAGCATGGGATCAGACTGAATATTATCGACAAGAGATGGGTGAAGAGCTCCTGCGCACCTTCGTGTTCTTTGAACGATTGTTGGATCCGGAACAGCTTGCCGCGATAAAGAATATGACGAACCAGATCGAGAAGCGCTTTTCTCTTGGAGCGAAGGGTGATCGCAGGATCAATATCGACCCAGGGTATATTACCGAAGCGAAGGTCGTCCTTGCATCGACCAAGGATTTTTCGCACCGGGTATATATCGGCCAGCATATCTACGCTGAAGTTACGCTTCAGTTTAGGGAACAGGGCAGGACGTTCATAGCTCTCGAGCACACCTATCCTGATTTTCGCCGGAAGGACATGATCGAACTCTTTAACGGAGCTCGTGGTTCATTGCGGTCCGCGCTCAAGAAAATCAGACTGCGCTAGAAAAACCATCCGATGGGTGTTTAGGACGCGTTCGTGGGTGTAGGGGCCTGGGGGGATTGCTGATTTTCCGGAACGTCGCAAATGTACCGTTTGGCAGACGCAAGCACTGAGGGCGGAATGAATTCGTGCACTACCAGGTTGATCTGATCATAGGGCTGAATATCTTTTTTTACAAAACCGAATGACAGGCGTTCCCAGGACAGGAATTCCTTTACCGCTTCACGGATCTGCGCATAGACCATCATTTCAATGATCTCGAAGCTTACCCGCCCTGAATGCAGGAATAAGCAGCCCAGCGGTGTATGGGTCTGGGTCTTCTGCAGCTTCAGCATATCGATCAGCTCCGTCTCGGTAACGAGTCCGTCCTCCACAAGCAGGTCGCCGATTGCACGTGAGTAAGGAGATAATGCGTGCAGGATGCGGCCTTGATAAAAGAGCACGCTGCCGATATTATTCCCTGACTCTATTTCAAGTTCTCCGGTCAGGCCCTGCATGGCGATCAGCAGGAGGATATCGGGCATAGTAAATCCGGTAATACCGTTGTTCATTGGACCATTAAAGCATAAAAGCATCTGTCTGTCAATTCTTGAATACCTTGCCCTTGAACAAACCGTTCGCGAATCGCTGATAACGCTGTTGTTTCTCGGCCTCCCCTCTCAGGACGGAACCGAACCGGCTCCGCATTTCTTCAGACCTTTTTCACAAAAATCTCTTTGGTAATGTCCTTATCAACAGCGATCATCGTCTCCCCCAGCTGCAGGACATAGGCGGGCTTTTTTTGATGAAGCTTCACAACGCTTCCGGGTACTACTCCCATGGCAGAGAGCCTGTCGAGACGGGAATGGGAACCGGGGGTTATAAAGACGATCTTTCCCTGCTCCCCGGGCATAAGGTCGGCAAGCGGAGCCACGAGCGGCTTCATTTCCTGACGGAACATGGCACAGCACTGTCCTCTTGGTATCGGCTTGCCATCAGGCGAATTCGGCGGGTGACCAAGCAAAGTGCAGACGCTGTCTGTCACTTCGGGTGAAAGGATATGCTCGAACTTGCACGCCTCTGCTTCCGCTCCATCCAGGGCAAAAAGATCATAGAACAACCGAAGGGACAATCGATGCCTCCGAACGAGCTCACGCGCCCTTTTTTCTCCCTTCGGGAGAAGTTCAATAGACTGACCTTTGTGCTTTATCCATCCATGCTTTGCCAGATCAGCGATGATGGACTCACACTCTTTTATTGTACAGCTCTGAATGATCTGATCTAAAGTAAGCTTTCCCTCTTCCTGCAACGTCCATATGATCTCAAACAGTTCGTCTTCTTTTTCGATCTCGGGCAATACGCACAGTGCAGGATGGCCGGCTTTCCCCTCAAGCGCATCAATTTTTTTAAGATCTGACATTGCTCAATCCCCCTCATGCTGTAGGCTCGTTGATTCTATAATTGTATGTCGAAGGTCCTGAGCACCCAGTTCAGCGCCCCCCCCACTCCGAAAGCAAAGGGAATGATGAATGCCGTCATAGAAAGTGCCGTTTTCAAGCCGCGTTCTTTTACCATCATGAAGAAGTTTGCGATACACGGCACGAACAGGGTCATCACCGTGAGACTCACCACGATCTGGATGGGGTCAAGCAAACCTTCTTTGGCAAGCATAAACAACCCGGCGGCTCCGTAATCACGACGCAAGAATCCGATAACAAAGGCCTCAGCAGCTCTGCTCGGCAGGCCGAGGAAATTGACCACGATCGGGTCGGTCATCGCCTGGATATACGCAAGAGCTCCCACCTTGTGACCGATAAACAGAAGGAATGTACCGAGCATAAACAGCGGCACCGCTTCCTTCAGGTACCACTGAACGCGCGCTAGGGTCTTTACCATGATGTTGGTCAGTTGCGGGACCCGTATCGGAGGCAGTTCAAGGACAAAATCCGAAGGATCTCCGGGAATGACCTTTGCCGCAAGATAGCCGACGAGCAGGATGACCGCCAGCAGCGTACCGAGCCAGATGAACGTTGCCAGGCCCGAAAGCCCGGCAACCAGTCCGAGGATCACGCCCAGTTGTGCTGAACAGGGAACCCCGAGCGCCAGAAGAAGCGTCACGAGAATTCGCTCTTTCTTGGTTTCCAGAATACGGGTCGTGAGCGTTGCCATGGTATCGCATCCCAGGCCGAGGATCATGGGCAGTACCGCTTTGCCGTTCAATCCCATGATCTTGAACACCCGGTTCACCATAACCGCGAGCCGGGGAAGATAGCCCGAGTCCTCCAGCAGGCCGAACGCTATGAAGAAGAACCCCACGATCGGCAGGACAATGGCTATGGCATAGGTCAGCGCCATGGTAAAAAGCCCATAGTCTCCAACGATCATTTCCTGAAGGAACGGAACCGGCAGAATAAAATGAACCAGCTTGATGGCCCAGGGGTTCAAATAGACGCCGAACACGGTCTTTTCCAGAAAATTGACCGCTGTGCCTGCGCCCAGAACACCCACAAATTGATACACGATATACAGGACTGCCAGAAGGATCGGCAATCCATAGACCGGATGCATGGACAACCTGCCGATGTTGAAAGCGACTGCAGAGCTTTTTCCGGCTTCGTGACGGGTCAGGACCTGCGCCAGGATCTCATCGGCTTTTTTTATTCTGCGCTGGTTGATCAGATAGCCGAGGGAGTTATTGAATTTTGACTGAACAGCCTGCCTGATCCGCTCTATTTCTGCGATAACGTGGTCCTGCATGTTCGCATGGAGCCATCCACTGAGACTCTCATCGCCTGACAGGATCATAAGCGCAAGCGCCCGCCGTGCAATGTACGCATCAGGCAGAAGGGATGAAATGTCCCTCACTCCGCCCTCTATGGCATCGTCATAACGCACATCGATGATCGACAGCCGGGGATGCTGGATGCCTTTTAACAGTTTATCAATACCGCTGCGCCGTATGGCAACGGTTTTTACCACTTCGATGCCGAGGAGCTGCGAAAGCCTGTTCTGATCAATAACGATGCCGCGGCTTCTGGCTTCGTCATCCATGTTCAGGTCCAGAATAAAGGGAACCGACATCTCAGCGAGTTGCAGTGTTATCAGAAGTCCTCGTCGAAGGTTCTTGGTATCGGCAACCTGGACCACTACACCCGCTTTATCCGTCAGGAGAATATCCCGGGTGACCTTTTCATCTTCCGACATGGGCACCAGGCTGTTCACGCCAGGCGTATCGATCACGAGCGTTCGTGTTTTGTTCAATTCGGCGTTCCCATAGGTCACTTCGACCGTAGTTCCCGGGTAATTGGAAACCGTGACATACGTTCCCGTAAGAAGACCGAAAAGCGCGCTTTTGCCCACATTGGGGTTGCCGATAAGAAGAACCTTATGCAGGTCGGAGTTGCGGTAGCGCTCACCTTCCGTAGAACCATGATCATGCATGCGGCAAACATCCTCACTTTCAATAAACTTACTTTTTCATCTTCTCTGTCGAGCTAGTTCTTTTTTCCCTGGCATTCTGCACAGAGCCCGTACAACTCCAGTTTATGGGTTTGAACCTTAAATCGGTTCTTTCTGGCCACATCCTGCTGGAGTTGCTCAATTCGCTCATTTTCGAATTCGATGATCGCACCGCACCGAGTGCAAATAAGATGGTCATGGTGCGCATCAGTGTTCGTATGTTCGTAACGGGTAAAACCATCTTCGAATCGTCGTTCCTGTGCAAGTCCCGCTTCAGCAAGCAGTTTCAGCGTCCGGTAGACCGTAGCATACCCGATGCCGGGATGGAGCTTCTTAACCCTGAGAAACAGTTCTTCAGCGCTCAGGTGTTGACCGGCATCGACGAAAATCTTAAGGATTTTATCGCGCTGGGTCGTTGATTTAAGCCCTTTTCCAGCGAGATACTCGGTCAGATGCTCTGTTGGTTTTTTCTGCATAATTTGATTTTGATAACCATTTTCAATTTGAGCAGTTATACCATGCCTGCATGACCGAGTCAAGCCAATTTCACCCTGCAGCAAAATGAAAGGCCGTCCGATCGCTCCGGACGGCCATAATGCACCTTAGTCTCACTTTACCCTATTCTTAAAATACCACGTCCTTGTCCCGTTCCTGGTTCCAGATAACCCAGTCATCGGCATCTGCTTTTGGGTCAAAATCCTGCGGCTGCGATGGAACACCCTGGGGAGATATCGAAACCTGTTGAAATGACTTCACGATAACATGCCATTCCTCCAGAGAAACCTCATGGACCGGAGGTGCGATCTCGTGGGGACCGGCAACGGGAACCGGTGCGGTGATCTTATCCAAAGGCTTTGAGGCGTCGATGGGCGGGTTCGCCACATACACGGATCCATCGTAGACCTTGACCATGGCGCTTTGGTCCTCGTTGACGTTCACGCGGTACACCGTTCCCCGCACGCCGGCCACCGCATTCGTTGTTCTGACCTCAACGGACGAATCGGGAGTGACCAGTTTTTTGACCTTAGCCCAGAGTTTTCCTGATCCGAGCTTCACCTTGACGTTTTTGCCTTCAGTTTTCCGGTCAAAGGCTATTTTCCCAAGATTTAATCGGGATTTTTCTGCAAGTCTCATAACGGTACCGTCAGGGAACAGGAGTTCCACCCTGGACCGTTCACCTACGCTTACCTCCTGATTTTGTTTGAGGCGGCTCCCTTTTTTGAGTGAAGCCGGCTGTTTTTTCCCTGTCGTGAATACCTGCGCAGTCCCCTCGACCATGGTGGTCAGTACATCACCGGCAGATGCAGGCATTTCAGCTGCGTTTGCCGCGGAAGAGAAAAGTATGACCGAGAACATGAACGCCGCCGCATCGATGATTTTTTTCAACATAGACGTATCCTTTCAGCCGTGAAGTTGACCATTCCTATTTCGTACCAAGCTTGACGATGTCACCGGCCCTGAAGCCGGTTCCGGAGGTCGGTGCTGCTATGGAGAGATCCGCGGAATCGCCGATATCATTCTGCTGAACAATAGCCTGGCCGATCCTGCTCTCGGTTGTTCCCAGCTTCATTTTGGTGACCGGGTCGATGATATCCTTGCCTGGTCTGAACACATCAAGTTTATCTCCCACGTTCAATCCGCTCTTTTGACCTGCATTAATGTAGAGGCTATCGCCATCAACCTGAGCGATCCTTCCGTTCCATTTCCTGGAGCCCAGCTTCTGCATCATATTGACCATGGCTTTGTTCAGGGCATCTCTGAGCGCACCGTCACGGAGGTCGGAGTCATAGCTCGCCTTGCTTCCGGCACCGAGCACGGTCATGACCTTTTTTCGATATTCGCCTGCCCCGGAATCAGCCATGAGCTGGACGCCCGTGGTCGTGTCGACAATGCGGTAATCAACGGTCACCCGCGCGATCTGCGTTTTGCTCCTGCCGACGATAAAATCACTGCCCTCTTCAGCCTCGGAATAGGCAGTGACCGCTCCGGTTACGATCGCATTCAACCCAAGCACTTTTCCCATTTCAGCGGCTGTTTCTGGATTTATGGTCCCGGTAGCTCCCATATGCTGCTGCGCCAGGATGGACGCCAGGTCCTGCTGGGGTATGACGATGAACCGGTCGGTTCTCTGCAGGATAGTGCCCAAAATGTCCGCAGCAGCTTCACCGATGCCGAGAACTCGCGAAGGGGTCTTATTCTGGAAATTGACTACGCCAACCCTGAGTTTCGGGCCCTTATAATCGGACACCGTACTCGACTGGGGAAGTTCTTCTGAGGTCCTGGTCCGGGTGGTATCATCCTTCACCGCACCCGACATTGACGCACAACCGCTCTGGGTACTCAGCGTCAATACGAGCGATACAACCAGCAACATGATAGTGACTACGTGCTTGACTTTATACATAATGTCTTTCCTCCGCCTGCGGATTCGTGCATGTGCACGCTGTTCACTTTGCATCCATCATCAGTTCCAAGGCATTCTGCGCTTCAGTATAATCGGACGGGACCTCGAACAATGAGGATGCCGGCGCTCTGAGCACGATATTTTTAAACACCGTTGTGGTCCGGTAGTCGCTGCTCTCTACTTCGCTCCGGATGGTCATCCCGTCCAGATCCGTGGCATTCCAGATAAACCCCTGCTCGACCCTGCCGTCGCGATAGCGTACCTTTATTTTATACTTGTCCGTGGGGTGTTTGTCAACAACCTCGCTGCCGATCCTGCTCTTTTCAATGACCGGTTTTTCCCTTTGCTCCCTGTTTTCAGCTTCCGGGCGGACAAGGTATTTTTTCGAATTCGGGTACAGAGTATAGCTGAGCTTCTTATCGCCACGGTGAATGGTTGTCATTTTGCTCATGGCGAGCGGCATTGATCCACCCTGCGTCATGGCGGCCAGGTCCACGTCCATTCTGAGTTTTTCTCCTGAACGTGCACAGGGGATCTCCATGCGGGAAGTCTTGTTGTCTTTTTTATCGATCAGCGTATAGATCAGGGTTGCGGAAAAACTTCTTGTTCCATAGTCGAGATGCGTGAATGCCGGCGGCTCCGGCATGATCATGGTGGGCGGCTGAGAAAGCTGTTCTTTTGGTGCAGCTGCGGTCACCGCAACAGCTTCCGGACCGGGTCCCCACGGCAGGTTATGCGTGACCCTTCTCGCCAGCTCCGTCGCTTCATGATCAAGGTGAATGCCTATCGTCTTGGTCAGAAGCTTTGCCCCCAGATTAAGCGCCAAAGAATGCCCTACATTCGAGTCGTTGGTCGTAATGCTGTCGATGATGACCCAGGGAACCTCCTTGTCCCGGGCATCAGCGGCACGCCCAAGCAAGGTAGCCGCTCCGCCTGTGCGTCCGGCCATCAGCACTTCACTTTTGACGCCCAGTCCGCCCTGCCAGACGGGTTGACCGGTCATGGTGTTGATCAGCTTGAATGTCGCCCGCACCTTCCTGACGTTGTAGTACCCGGTCGTCGTCTCATCAAAATCCATCAGGGTTCCATAAAGAACACCCTGAACGCCCAGTTCCTCACCCAGTTTTTTGGCCGTGGTCATGTCCAGTTGCCCGCCGAGCGTGATCCCCATGCGGTCCCGCAGGAGCTGATCACTCTCTTTAGTGTCCATAACAACATAGGCATGCTCGTAAAGCATATCGGACATTTTTTTCCGCATGAGCTCAGGTCCGTCGACATCGGAAGTGTCATTCTTCATGGGAAGCAGGGCGACCTTCTGAACCGGATTATTGGCATCAAAATAGCGCGGCGCGTGACGCGGCGCCACACAACCAACAGAGCCGATAACAAGACAAAACAAAATAAGAACGACCTGACTTCTTGGTATTACCATGCTTCTTCCTCTTTTAATAGCAAAAACTTCGACGCCTAATTAATATACGATGATGACCCTGCAATATTTCAGAAAATCACCTTTATTACCCAGTTCCCGGAACGCCTGAGCATCAGACTGGTTGATCACGACATCGGTCCTGGCGTTTCCTGAAGCCTGAACCGCCTTGATGACCGCTGGATTATCAGTGACCCTGAAATTGTTGGCTGCTGCCTGAACGTCCTTGGCATAGCCTGCCACACCCTGCTCCACGGCATTCGTTCGAGGAACCACCTGACCTACATAAAGTTCCTGCCCCTGCTGGTCGATAATGCGGGGCAAAAGCGCCGGACGAAGGCCCAGTCCCCTGCCATCGATAACCATACCGGTTGCAACACCGCCCTTAAAAGCTACCGTGGCCTGCGAAGGTACCTCAGGGGAAGGTTTCGAAGGTTCAGGTTGCGTTCCCGTCTTTTTCTCGGTTTGAGGAACCGGCCTTTCCGGTTCTGGTTTCGGCACGGGAACAGATGGTACAGGAACGATTGGCGGCGGAGCCGGCCGCTGAGGCTCGGGTTTGCTTGGTTCAGCTTTTTTCCCCGGAGCGGGCGGCTGAGACGGCACGGTGATCTGAGGAGCAGGCTTGACCGGCGTGAACAGACCATTGCCCTTACCGAATGTTTCCGGCACGATCGCATTCAGAAATTCACCTTTGAGCGATAGGGCGACAAGAACTTCTACCGATCCATCTGACAGATACTGTGTTTTTACGGTCCTTGCCCCTTTTACAATTCCATCCACCTTCGTCCTGATCACATCGCTTTTGGTCATGAAGTTCTCGACAATGCTCTCTGAGTCAACGCGCACCCCTTTGACCGTCTCGAGGAGGTTCCTGAGCGCAACAACAAAAGCGGCACGTTCCGCCATGGCGCGTGCCTGCGCAGCATTCGCCGGATGAAGAGGAGGGGCCCCGATTCCCGTGGCATAAACTTCACTGGTCGTCCAGTTGATCGACCCGGAGCCGGTCCTGTCAACAGCGTCTGCGGGGCCGAAGATCTGCGCAGCAGCTGTCGCAGCGGTTGCCATGATCAGAAAAAAACTAAGTGCCAGAAACCGTCCATACATGATCTTTCACCTCGCAGCGTGGGGTAGCATCGATGTTACCTTCTATTCAGGTCCAAGCGGTGGAATCGCACGATATCGCATCAATAGATGAGAGGTCGGCTGACTGCAGGGCATCGTTCTTTCTCGTGCAGAAAGGCATCACCTGTTACGGCGCGACAAAATCCATGATCGTTTCTTTTCCGGCTACCACCTGGCCTACGCGGGATACTCGTTTTTCTCCCTGCGTGTACGAAACCGGGTACTGCCCCGGAGCAAGCCCCTCGATCCGGTACGTACCGTCCTGTTCCACGGGTACGCCATAGCTCATGGCGCCATCACGGTAGAAAACATCCCCTTCGGGAGCAGGACGGCCGTTGGCATCAACGACCCGGCCTTTGATGACGCCACCCGGCTTGAGGGTCATATTGATACGGTAGACCTGTGCCGGGTCAACCACCAGCTCCTGCGATGTCTTGGCAAATCCCGCGCCCCTCAGTTCGATGCGGTATTTTCCCGCAACAGCAACAGCGGCGGAGTAGCGGCCCTCCGTAAAGGGATGGGGCGTCCCCCTGCCGTCCTTCCAGAGAACAACCGTGCCGCGATCGACCGGCGCCCCTGCCTGGTCGACCACCTTGCCGGTAATGAGCGCAGAATGCTGGACAGCATCGAACCGCCGCCCCAGACGTTTCTCTTTTGGCAGCAGCAGTTCGTCAACGAGCACGGTCTTATCCTCTTCGTTGAAGATCGTATAAAAGGTGGCCTTATCGACATCAAGGTACCCGCCATCATATTTTCCGGGCATGACCATCCCATCAAGCCGGAGGATGATATGAAAAGGATCCACAAAATTATGAGAATGCTCGGCATCGGAGAACACCCATCCGGTATCAGGATAAAAGAGCTCCAGGTAGGCATGAAATCCTCCGTCATTCACCTTGACGCCCCAGTAATCCTTGGAGAAGCCCCACTCATAGCCGGGAGGGAGGTAACCGTGCGCTACCCGGGCCGGGATGCCTGCTGCCCTGAGCATCGCGACAGCCAGGTTGGAATACCCGACACAATAGGCCTTCCGCTGTTTCAGTGCTGAAAGCGCATCGGAAGACACGGTTATGCTGGTATCAAAGGTCAGATTATCCGCCAGCCAGGAGAGAATGGTGTTCGCAGCCTCTGCCACAGTGCGGCTGCTCCCCGTGATCTCCGCCACCAGGCGCGTAAGTGACGGATCGTTCGACTGACGGTCCTTTTCCGGCATCAGATACTGGGACAGGGACTGGGGAACGGCATTCGCCGGGATGGGGAAAGGGACTTTCGACCTCAGCGGGTGCATCTTGGTCGTGACCTGAACGCGTTTGCTGAATTCGTCCTGGCTGACCACCTTCTGGACGAACGATTCATTCGAGTAATCAGGAATAAAAGCAACGCCGCGCGGATTCACGATGTCATACACGACGGTATGCTCTCCTTCGAGCACTTTAAGACCCGCCTCCGCCCTGCCGGACCAGAGAACGAGCGTGAACACAAGAGCTATGGAGATTCTCATCCTGGTCATATCCTCAACCTTCGTGCACCATGCCTGCAGGTGAATGCCACGCATATGATGCAGAAGCACAAAACCGCCTGCGATAAGAAAAGCCCGCCAAGGGGTTGACCCTGGGCGGGCTTTCTGATTGCTTAGAACTTTAGTTGATCCTTAAACGCACGTATCGAGAGCAGTGCATCAGCACCAGAAACAGGGGCTCCCGGGTTGAATTCACCGGTCGCTTTGTCCGCTTCAAGGAAGCCTCTCGATGCAGCGGTCATAGCGGCGTTGAACGCATAGTGGTCGCTCCTCACATCCGGGAACAATGAAGTTGCGCCGATATACTTTGTCGCAAGTTTTTCATCGCCTGAGACCTTGATGAGGATATCCTCAAGCATCAGCGCGAATTCAGCCTTGGTGATGAGCTTGTCCGGTTCGAACGCATGGTTGGGACCGGGTTCAAGACCACGCACCTGCAGCTTGATCATGGTATCGATGCTCGGCTTGAGCCAGTGATCGGCAATGTCCGTGGCTGCTTCCATCTTTACGACCTTTTCCGTCGTCATGGCGGAAGCCGTAGCCTCCGTGGGGGCCTTGAAGCTCGTATCGTAGGTCTTGGTGCCGCGCTTGGTGAAGAGTTTCTCCAGGTTCATTTCCTGGTCGAACAATGCAGCAACATCGGCACGGTCGATCTTGTCGATGAGCGCGATCTTTTTGCCGATCACGCTGCCCGGCGCCGCACGCTGGATCTTCTGGATCAATGCCCATTCGGTGTTGGCCTCGGACGTGAAATCCTTGTTCAGGTCAAGCACCGTACGGAACAATCCGGCAGCCTTGTCGAAATCGAATGCCATCTTATAGGCTATGCCCATGTAGTAATGGAGTCTGGCGCTGTTCGGTTCTTTATCATTTGCTTTGCTGAATTCCTTTTCGGCCTTCGTGATCCAGTCCTCTCCCCGTTGCATGCTCAAGAGGCGGATCATACCGATCCTGGCTTCAATGCCTTTCTCTTCAAGGTCCTCGGCCTTTTCCATGTTATCAAAGGCTGCTTTAAAATCGCCTTTTTTGCCGAATGCCAGCCCTTTGCCGATATAGCCGAGCGGCGATTCCGGGGACAGGGCGACTGCCCGGTCAAAAGACCTGAGGGCCTCATCGATCTGGCCGGTGTCCAGATACTTTAATCCGTTCGTGTAATGATATTCCGGCGAATCCATGGTCGACGTGGACGGAACAGTTTTCGTGCCGCATCCGGTCGCAACCACGGCGAGCGCCGCGAGAAGAAGCAACAGCTGCTTGATCTGGGTAAGCATTATCAACCTCCGTATTTTTATTCGAATCGCACTAGTCCACCAGGATAATGACACGGCACTTCTGCAGCATGGTAAGGTTCTGCGACGCGCTCTGCAGCATCAGGGCATCGGTATTCGAGATCACCGTATCGACACGGGCATCGCCGGATACCTTCACCGCCTTAACCATCAGCGGTTTGTCCGTTACGCGCGGATTTGACTGGGCCGCGTCCCGATCCTTCATATATCCCACCATCCCTTCACGCACCGCGTAGTCGCGATTGATCCAGGCGGAGCCGTATACTTCTTTGCCGTCCTCGTTCAAGACCTTCGGTGCCATGGCAGGCTTCACATTAAGGCCCCGTGCGTCGATGATCAGCCCCGTATAGAGCTGGCCGGTCACTGCCGGCGCTCCGGCGGGCGGGGTCATCAGCACAGGCGGCGTTGCCGGTGCTTTCGGCAGCAGTGCATCTGCAAGAGCGCCCGTAAGCTTCATGCCGACCGTTATCTCAACGGAACCATCCGACATGTACTTCTTGTCCATGATCATGGCACCCTGGATGATGCCGCTGACCTCGGCCCTGATCACATCGCTCGTGGTCATAAAATTTTCCACCAGCGTTGTTGAGTCCACCCGAACGCCTTTGGTCGCTTCCAGAAGGTTCCGGTAGGCCACGACCTGGGCTGCCCGCTCCGCCATGGCGCGGGCCTGCGCCGGGTTTGCCGGATTAGCAGGCGGAGCGCCGATGCCAACCGCAGTGATGACCTGGGTCGTGTAATCGATCTTTCCCGTGGTCCCGACAGAAACCTCCACATCTTTAATCGTGCCCACGAGTTGGGCACTTGCTGCACCTGCTGCAACAACCATGAGCGATAGTACGATGACCAAAATAGTTGCCGATCTCTTCACAGCCATTGTCTGCCTCCTTAATATTAAATACCCTATGTGTATTCGCTAAAATAAGCGGTAAAGCTATCGACAACAGAGGTGACTGCGTCACTCCCCTTCATTGCAATACAGTGCAAGTATATCCGCATTGATCGACAAAACCAAGGTAATATTCACCCTGTGCGCTATGGCAGCAAAGAATCGCGTTAACGCTGTAAAACTATACCTAACCGCACACTAATTGTCAAGAAAGCACAGGGTTTTGTCACCGCGGCTTTCACGCAGGCGGCAAAACCAAAAACCATGAACACGGTGCCGGCCGTCGAATGATCAGAGTGCGCGTGCGAGCGTCAAAGCAGTTACCGAGGCAGCGCCGGCAATTTTAAGGACGTCTGCGCACTCGTTCAACGTGGCACCCGTGGTGAACACATCGTCAACAAGAAGAACGGACAAACCCGAGACGTCCTGCGGCCGCCGAAGCGCGAATGCGCCGGCAACGTTCCTGATGCGATCCTCGCCGGAAAGCTCCACCTGCGGTCTCGTCGGCCGTATCCTCCAGAGGTTGTCATAGCAGAGCGATATACCGCTAGCCGTACTGAGCGGAGAGGCAAGAAGGAGCGCCTGGTTGAAACCGCGGTGCCTGAGCCTCGAGCTGTGGAGCGGCACCGGCATGATGATGTCGATGGAGGTCAGCACGCGAAGATTCGCGCACATCCAGGTGCCGAGCGGCTTGCCAAGGGCCCGACAAGGCCGATATTTGAACTGGTGGATCGCCTCCCGGAGGGAGCCCTCGAAATAGCCAACGGACAACGCCTGGTCAAAACGCGGCGGCTGCAGTCTGCAGGCATGGCACTCGTGGGCCGGACTGTGGCTCAACGCCTCGGAGGACTCAAAGGGCCTGCCGCAAGAGGGGCAGAACGGGCCGGGGAGCACTGAAAAATCGCTCCAGCAGGTGGAGCAGAAGAACGGGACTGTTGAACCCTCGATGGGAGAACTGCAATAGGCGCAGGATGAAGGCAATACCAGGTCGAGAAAGCGACGGAGCAGAGACATAATCTGCACTCCTCTAGCGCGAATCTTTGAAATCGCAGTGCAAAGTTCAAAATGCAAAGTTTAAATTGCAAATTTCTAAGTACAAAGTAGGCACGACAAGCGATATTTTTATTTTGCATCAATTTGCACTTTGCATTTTACACTTTGCATTTTGCATGGGTTGAGGCTTTCAGACCGCACTCTGTTGTGACCGGTATAACGACAAGGCAACTTACCCGTCAGATTCACGCATCAAGGATCAGGTTACTGCCCGTCATTTCTTCAGGCTTCTCAATGTTCATCAGCGCAAGCATCGTCGGCGCCACATCAGCAAGCAGCCCTTCTTCTTTCAGTCGCGCCTTTTTTCCTGCTAAAATAAAAGGCACCCTATTGATCGAGTGCGCGGTAAAGGGCTGTCCGCTTTCGAGGTCCTTCATTTGTTCGACATTCCCGTGGTCTGCAGTGATCGCCACCACCGCTCCCGTCTCTTCTGCGGCCTGCAATATGCGGCACAGACACTCATCCAGCACTTCGACGGCCTTCACCGCGGCAGCCATCACGCCGGTATGGCCGACCATGTCGGGATTGGCAAAATTCGCCAGGATAAAACCATACTGGCGTGACAGAATGTTCTTTACCAGTGCGTCCGTTACCTCTCTGGCGCTCATTTCCGGTTTTTTATCGTAGGTGGCCACATCACGGGGCGACGGTATCAGGATACGGTCCTCAAGGGGAAAAGGGGCCTCTTCCCCGCCGTTAAAAAAGAACGTCACATGAGCGTACTTTTCGGTCTCGGCGATGCGCAACTGCCGCACTCCCCGGCTGCTCAGGACCTCGCCCAGGATATGGGTCAAACGCATGGGCGCGAACGCTACCGGGAGTTCGAACGACTCGTCGTAGGTCGTGAGACAGACAAAGCTTGCGAGCTTGGGCATTACGCTGCGGGTGAAACCATGAAACGTGGCCGCAGAAAGCGCCTCGGTGATCTCGCGGGCGCGGTCAGAGCGGAAGTTACAAAAGATGACGCCATCTCCGTCCTGGATGGGTCCGATCGGTTTATGTGATATTTTGTCAAGGATCACGGCGGGGATCAGGAATTCGTCTGTTTTGCCGTTCTCATAGCTCTGCTGCACGGCCTCTGCTGCGGAAAAGTGGCGAATCCCCTCTGCGAGAACTAATGCCTCATATGTTTTTTTAACACGATCCCACCGTTTATCGCGGTCCATCGCGTAGTACCGTCCCGAGACCGTAGCGATCGCCCCGATGCCGATCGTGCTCAGGTGCTTTTCAAGCGCAGTAATATAGCCCAGAGCGCTCGAAGGAGGTGTATCCCGGCCGTCGAGGAATGCATGAAAAAAAACTTTTTTTATGCCCTGGGACTTTACCAGGTCAAACATCGCATACAGGTGGTCCATGCGGCTGTGTACACCGCCATCGGAAAGCAGCCCCATGAGATGGAGTGAACTACCGCTCTTTTTCACCTGCTCCAGAGCGGAAAGGAGAACCGGGTTCTTGAAGAACTCTCCGTCCCTGATGGCTTTACTGATCCGGGTAGAGTCCTGGTACACCACCCTCCCGGCCCCCAGGTTCAGGTGGCCGACCTCGGAGTTTCCCATCTGGCCATCAGGCAACCCGACAGCTTCTCCTGAAGCGCAGAGCGAGGTATGGGGATTATCATTCAGCAGTTTTTTATAGACCGGCGCCTGTGCCGAAGCGATGGCGTTGCCATCGCTATGAGCGTTGATGCCCCACCCATCGAGCACGACCAGGACAACGTTTTTATCTTGCATCAGATCTCCTCGCGGCGCCTGGTTCTGAACAGCTGAAGGAGCAACCATAGCCGCACATCACACGAGATACCGGAATAGCAGCTGGAAGCAATACGAGAGAGCGGCTATGCTTTCCGCTTAGATACCTGAGAGGGGGAAGCTGCAGGAAGCGTGGTATTCTATCCGCTGCACAAGCTAGCAGGTTTTATCTAAATTAACCTCAAAGGTGTTCCATTTACCGCAGTTCGGGCAACGCCCCGCCCATTCTGTTGTCTTCAGTTCGCAGTTTGAGCAGACATAGGGAATGATGATCTGCTTGCGGAACCCAAGCGCTTTTTTGAACTCCGTTGCGGCCAGTCCAAGCGAACCTCTGCGAAGATAGATGTTGCCGAGCAGTTTATGCACATCGGGCAATTCCTTGTCTCCCCAGTCCACGGACGACAGGATGTCGAAGGCTTCGTCGATCATCTCAAGGCGGTAGAAGAGCTTGCCGAGAAAAAATTTGAGCGCTATGTCCTGGGGTTTCCACGAAACAGCCTGTGTGTAGATCTCGATGGCCTTTCCCGGCTCGCCCTGCTTCAGGTAGAGGTCCTCGAGACGGAGCAGGAGCAGGTTCGAGGAGGTCACTTTATATGCCTTTTCCCACAATTCGGCCGCTTCCTTCGGTTTCTGGTCCTCCAGATAGACCTCACCGAGGCCAAGATATCCCGGGATAAAGTCCTTATCAAGTTTGATCACGCCGCGAAATATCTTTTTCGCCCGTTCCAGATCTCCCGACTCCAGCAGGGAACGACCGAATTCGTACTTGAAGCCGAGGAACTTTCTATGCTCCACCTCCTGCTCCGAGGTTGACAGGGGGTTAGACAACAGCTGGCGCTGCGTCTCATAAAGCTCTGCCCACTGGTTCAGCCGCTGGTAAAGGTCACGCATCCTGATCAGTGCAGACAGGTTTGACGAATCCCGGGAGAGGATCTCCTTGTACACCTTCAGCGCATCGTCATAGCGCTTCGCCTCCTCATAATCGGCGGCGAGCGAGAACAGCACCTCAGGATTGTTGCTGTCCAGGGAAAGCGCCTTTTGATGCAGACGGATTGCCTCCTGCGGATTCTTCAGTCGGAGCTGCGTGATCCCCATGCGGAGCAGCGTATCGACATGGTTCGGGTTTATGGACAATACTTTTTGAAAGAACGAGGTCGCTTCGGGGTTCCGCTTGGCCAAAAGGGAGTTCAGACCTTTGGTATAGAGTTCCTGGATACGCGCCTGTTTTTTCTGGTCCCGCTGGAATTTGAGGCCGCGCAGGAACCGCCGAACGTCCCGCGTAAAATACAGCAAAAAGACCAGTCCGGCGCCGGCGGCAAGCGATATGAGAAAGAACGAAGACTTGGACAGTTCGTAGGTCTTGGACGGCAGGAAGCTGATCGTGATCATTCCCTGGTTGAATTCAACGAGCAGCACGATGAACATTGCCGCAAGGACAAACAGAATAGATACTATAAATCTCATCAGGTACCCTTTCTTATGAAGGTTTTACCTCTGGTCATATAACCTGCAACCGCTGCTGAAGCCGGCGTGTTAGTATTCAGTAATGGTATGTCTTTCCCTTGATGATGGTAAACGCCCGGTAGAGTTGTTCGAGCAGTACCAGCCGGGCCATCTCATGGGTCAGGGTCCAGCGGGACAGAGCGATCACTTTTTTTGCCCGTGCGGTGACTGTTTCATCAAGTCCCATGGCGCCGCCGAGCACGAACAACACGTCCCGAACACCCGACTCCAGCAGGTCGTTCACGAACGAAGCGAACTCGTGGGACGTGTATTCCTCGCCGCGCTCATCCAGGGCAACAAGAACGCCTCCAACAGGAAGCGCCTTGAAGATCTTTTCCGCTTCCTTTTTCCTGATGACCGGCGCTTCGCGGAGATCCTGGATCTTTTCTTCCCTCAGTTCCCGGAGCGATACCTCGGCATAGGGCCCCAGGTAGCGAAGATATTTCTGGATCCCCTCCTGGATAAAGGGTTCCCGGGTCTTGCCCATGCAGACGATGCCGAGCCTCACGAAGCGGCGCCTTTCTGCAAGCGGCGACCGGTCCTGCGCGGTACCCGGGCGGCATCATGCCAGAGTTTTTCAAGACTGTAGTAGATCCTGGCCTGCTCATCGAAGATATGGACCACCACATCTCCAAAGTCCATGAGCACCCAGGTCGACCCTGCCTGACCCTCAACATGCGAGGTATGGACCCCCTGCTTGGCAAGAACCTGCGTTATTTGGTCCGCGATCGCCCCCACCTGAGGGGTATTACTCCCGGAGCATATCACAAAATAATCGGCAAAGTAGGTCAGGCCGCGGAGGTCGAGGATCAGGATATCGAACGCTTTTTTTTCGTCTGCCGCCTCAGCCATCAGCTGAGCTGCTTCAAGAGAATTAACCATATAATATGTTTTTGATTATATAAGTTTCCACGCACTCAGGCAAGAGATATTTGATCGTACGCCCCTGCCGTACTCGTTGCCTGATATCCGTGGAGGAAATGTCGTAGAGCGGTATCTGTTCAAGATACACCGTGCCCCTGCTGGTCTCCAACACGACCCGGGCTAATTCTTTCCGGTCCAGGGCCTGCAGTTTTTCAGCGGCTTTGCGCATGAAGTCGATCGAGGTCAGGCCGGTAAATGAATACCCCGGCCGGGAGAGCACAACAAAGCTGCAGAGTGAAAGCAGCCGTTCCCATTCCTTCCATGTCTGGATCTCCAGAAAAGAATCGAGACCGGTGATGAAATAGAGCTTTGCTGCGGGGTAAAGATGGAGCAGCTCTGCGACCGTATCAACTGAATAGGACATCCCCTCGCGTTTCACTTCGATGTCAGACAGGGTGAAATGGGGATTTCCGGCGATGGCCAGCGCAACCATTTCCTGTCGCTGAGCCGCCGAGGGAATGACCTCGTCCTGTTTATGCGGCGGTAAAAACGAGGGAACGAACAGCACATGATCCAGCTTCAGCCGGCCCAGGACTTCCTCCGCCGCGGCAAGGTGGCCGTAATGAATGGGATTAAAGGTTCCTCCGAGAATGCCGATCCTCTGTGACAAAAGACCTCCGGTCTGATTTGGATCTCATGCCGCGATGCGCGATCAGCCTGCTGCACTTATTTCCTGATCTGTCCATTCCCGAACACGATGAACTTGGTCGAGGTCAGCTCCTCGAGCCCCATGGGTCCGCGTGCATGGATCCTGCTGGTCGATATGCCGATCTCGGCGCCGAGCCCGAGCTCGAACCCGTCGTTCAGGCGCGTTGAAGCGTTCACGAACACGGCGGAAGCATCCACCTCCCGCTGGAACCGCAGGGCCTTTGCATAATCATCGGTCACGATCGCCTCTGAATGCTGGGAACCATGCAGCGCAATATGCTCCATGGCATCCTCCATACTGTCCACGATCTTCACGTTCAAGACGAGGTCGTTATATTCCGTGTCCCAGTCCTTGTCCGTAGCCGCTTTCACCGCAGGCACAAAGGTCTTCGTTTTTGCGCAGCCCCGGATCTCCACCCCTGCCTTCATGAAGCGGTCGAGCATGGCCGGCAGGAACGATGCGCTGAGGTCTTTGTGCACCAGCATGGTCTCCATGGCATTGCACGTTCCCGGCCGCTGGACCTTGGCGTTAAAGCAGATCTCGCTTGCCATGGCAGCATCGGCCTTGCAGTCCACATACACGTGGCACACACCCTTATCGTGTTTGATGACCGGGATCGTCGTGTTCTCCGAAACCATGCGGATCAGCCCCTCGCCTCCGCGCGGGATGATAAGGTCAACGACCCCATTCAGCTTGAGCATCTCCATGACACAGGCGCGGTCGGGGTTCTCGATGAACGATACTGCGCCTTCAGGGATGCCGGCCTCGGCCCCTGCTCGTGACAGAATGTTTGCGATCACGGTATTGGAATGGACGGCTTCGGAGCCGCCCCGGAGCAGCACGCCGTTGCCGGACTTGAGGCAGAGCGCTGCGGTATCAGCAGTCACGTTCGGCCGCGATTCGTAAATGATGCCGATGAGCCCGATGGGGACGCGCATCTTACCGATCTGCATTCCGTTGGGCCTCCTCCACATCCTGGTCACCTCGCCTACCGGGTCGGGAAGTACCGCGACCTCGCGCAGACCGTCAGCCATGGCCTTGATCCTGTCCGGATCCAGGGTCAAGCGGTCGATCATGGCCTTGGACAGTCCCTTTTGCTCAGCAGCGATCAGATCTTTTTTATTTTCAGCAATGAGCAGCGCGGATTCCTTCTCGAGCCCTGCCGCCATTTTGAAGAGCGCATTGTTCTTGATCTCGGTCGAGCAGTTCGCCAGGGCCCGCGATGCGGCCTTGGCCTTTTTTGCCTTATCGGATACGTATTGTTTGATGTCCAATGATTCCTCCTGCCTGCACGGTCATGGTGATCACTTTAAAAGCTTCTCCGCACCGGCCTGCACTGCATTTGCATTTTTTATTTCGCCGTAAATGACGTCCTTCAAATTTCCGTCAGCTCCGATAAAGAATGTTGTCGGCAGGAACCGGAGCTCGTATTTCTTACCTGTTTTTCCATCAGCGTCGCGGAGGACGATCGGCTGGTCCACCTGCAGCTCTTTGAGCAATTCCTTTACCGTATCAAGATCTTCTTTGGCGTTGATCAGCACGACCGTGATCCCTTTGCTCCGAAATTCGTCGACCAATGAGTTCATGATCGGAAGTTCCTGCCTGCAGGGCGGGCACCAGGAAGCGAAAAAGCTTACGATGACACCGTTGCCTTTTTTCTTGCTGCCGGCGCCTACGACGTCCCCTAAAGAGAACTCCTTCCCGGTCATGTCGTGAAGAGAAAAGAGCGGGGCCGGCTCGTTCAGTTTGAGCGCGGCAAAGGCCTGAGGGCTAAACAAGAATATCAGTACGAATACCAGTACCAGCCTTTTCATCCCGTTACTCCCTTCGCTACAATATCACCAGGTCATCCCGGTGGATCACTTCATCGTAATCCTTATGCCCCAGTACGGGCTCGATCTGCGACGTTTTCAGGCCCCGGATCCTGTCGAGGTCCAGGGAAGAATATTTCGTCAGCCCCCGGGCGAACACTGAACCCCTCAGGTCCAGACAATTCACGCAGTCGCCGACCTTGAATGTGCCTTCAACACTGACCACTCCACCCGGCAGCAGGCTCTTCCCTTTGTGCACCAGGGCATCGCGCCCCCCGTCGTCCACCACGATGCCGCCTTTCGAAGCGGCCGTATAGGCGATCCAGTGCTTGCGGCTGTCCATTTTTTCAAGCCGGGGAAGGAACAGCGTGCCCGTTTCCCTTCCGTCGAACAAGGCGGCAAGCAGGCCGGGTTTTTTACCGTTCAGGATGACCAGGGGCACGCCATAGGCGCCCACCTTTTTCGCTGCCATGATCTTGGAACGCATCCCGCCCGTACCGACCCCGAACAAGGCATCTCCCGCCCCCCGTTCCATTTCTGCGGTTATTTTTTCCACAACGGGAATGAACCGGGCATCGGGGTGGAGCCTTGGATCGGCGGTATAGAGCCCGTCGATATCCGAGAGTATTATGAGGAGGTCCGCATCGGTAAGCTGCACGACCATCCCCGAAAGGTTGTCGTTGTCTCCGAACTTGATCTCGTCCACGGCAACCGTATCGTTCTCGTTAATAATGGGAATGACGTCGTATTCGAGGAGTGTATGGAGGGTATTCCGGGCGTTCAGGAACCTGCTCCGGTTCGACAGGTCCTCGCGAGTAAGGAGCACCTGAGCGACCTTTTTGCCATGGGCGCCGAAGGTCTTTTCATACATCCACATGAGGCCTGACTGACCCACGGCCGCTGCAGCCTGTTTCAACGGAAGGGGCATGCCTTTGGTCTTTTTGAGGCCGAGCTTTGCCAGGCCGGCGGCAATAGCACCGGACGAAACCAGAACCACCTCGCGCCGCTCGTCCATGATCGAAACGATCTCCTTAGCGAGCTGCTCGATCCTCTTCTGGTCAAGCCCGCCGCCCGAGGAGGTCAGTACCGCGCTGCCCACCTTGATCACCACGCGGCGTGCTTTGGACAGGATGGATTTTTTATCGGCAGAAGCGTTCTTCATGTGAAGATCCAATGAATGATCATGGTTGAATCCGTAAACCACAGTTGATCTCGCAAGAAGTCCCCAGTGCTGTCATTGCGAGGAGCGGAGCGACGCGGCAATCTCGACGTTACATGTACTTTTGAACTGCGAGACTGCTTCGCTTCGCTCGCAAAGACGACTTTTAGAACTTCTTACAAACATATAACAGCTCAAGATAATCTTAATGTTTCTTTATGCCGCAAATACAGCAACTTGCGGATAGTCATTCATGCTCTACTTTTACTTCCTGCGGTACAGTTTCGACGACTTTTTCGCGCAGTTTACGCCCCTCTTCCACTTTTTCCGACAGGAAGTTAACCAGGGTATCGATACCTTTGCCCGTTGCCGATGACACCGGGAAGAACTCAAACTTATGCTCCCTGCAATAGCTCTCCAGTTTCTCGACATGCTCAGTGATCGCCGCATCGATCTTGGTGGCTGCCACCGCCATATACTTGCCCGAGAGCTTGTCGCTATACAGAGCAAGCTCATTATTGATCTTGTCAAAGTTCTCTACCGGGTCGCCCGGCACCATACCGGAAACGTCCACCATATGCAGCAGGATCGTCGTCCGTTCAATATGGCGCAGGAACTCGAATCCCAACCCGGCGCCTTTATGGGCATTTTCGATCAAGCCCGGGATATCGGCCACCACGAAGCCTTTTCTCCCCTCAGGCTTCACCACGCCGAGCACCGGCGTAAGCGTTGTAAAGGGATAATCCGCGATCTTCGGTTTGGCTGCAGAGATCGTGGAAATAAGCGTGGACTTGCCGGCATTGGGAAAACCGACCAGTCCCACATCGGCCAGAAGCTTCAGTTCGAGAAAGAGCTGCCGCTCTTCACCCGGCTCTCCGGGTTGTGCGTACCGGGGTGCCTGCTTGGTGGCTGTCTTGAAAAAGGCATTGCCCTTGCCGCCTCTCCCGCCCTTACCGGCAATGAACTCCTTGCCGTCCTCGTCCAGGTCCACCAGCACTCCAGGAGTCACGGTATCGTACACCAGCGTGCCCACGGGAACGCGGATGATAATATCCTCGGAATCACCGCCGGTCTGCTCTTTTCCGCTGCCGGGAAGACCATCCTTGGCAAAGTAATTCTGCTGATAGCGGAGGTCGATGAGCGTGCCCAGTTGAGAATCGGCGCGGATGATGACGTCGGCGCCTTTTCCCCCGTCCCCGCCGCTGGGACCGCCGCGGGGAACATAGGCCTCCCGCCGGAAGGCGATGCAGCCCTTGCCTCCGTGGCCGGCCCTGATGTTGATCTTTACCCTGTCTATAAAATTTGACATCGTCATTAACCCTGTGAGAAATATACAGATAACGGCATTAAAATGCAAGCAGCACGAGCGGAAAAAGCGTGTCAGGAGACCATTGCAGAGCCGTCAGCCCACAATCCCCTGTCATAGAGGGTCCGAACGTGCAAACAGAAAAGGCGGCATAAATTTCATGCCGCCTTGTGAAGGATACTGAAATCAGGATGAGTTTTTAGACCGCTGCTGCGTACACGCTCACCTTTTTACGGGTCTTGTCTTTGCGCTCGAACTTCACCACGCCGGTGACCTTGGCAAAAAGCGTATCGTCGCTGCCCTTGCCCACGTTCGTGCCCGGATGGATCCTGGTGCCGCGCTGCCTGATGATGATGGTCCCTGCACTGATCAGCTCGCCGTCGTAGCGCTTTACGCCCAGACGCTGTGCATTACTGTCTCTGCCGTTCCGTGAACTGCCAACTCCCTTTTTATGTGCCATTGTAAATCCTCCGGAAATACAAAATCCAAATTCCAAGCGCCAAATCCTAAATAATGTTCAAATTCCAATAACCAAATTTCAAAGGTTTGCAAACTTGGATTTGTAATTTCGATATTGTTTGTGATTTGTTATTGGTAATTTGTGTTTTGTGATTTATTATGCCGTGATCTCTTTGATTTTGATTGCCGTATAGTTCTGCCGATGACCGATGGTCTTGCGATAGCCTTTGCGCCGACGGTGCTTGAAGATGAGCAGCTTCTCGCCGCGGTCCTCGTCCACCACTTCGACCGTGACCTTGGCGGTAGCCAGCTTCGGCTTGCCAACGCTTATCTTGTCGCCATCAGCGATCATGAAGACGTCCGTGATCTCGACGGTATCGCCCTTCTTGGCTTCAAGGCTTTCCACTCTTACCACATCACCGGGCGAAACCTTGTACTGTTTTCCGCCGGTCCCAATTACTGCGTACATGCTGACTCCTCCTTCAAAAATCCAACTAATCTTATTTAAGAGTCGCTACCATACCATGTAACTTGCGGACTTGTCAAGGGAAAAAAACAAATTCACCCCCGGAAATACGCCGATGGACGATGATCGACGCCATGGGGCCAAGGCGGTTACGAAAGGCCGGCAAAAAGCCTGAAAACGTATAGTAAAGACATCCCCTACTGCTTCACGGGAGATGCAGAGAAATGGAGAAGAGCTGAAAAGGGTCATGGATAAAGAGTTTCCAAAATGACCTTAATCCAGATGGGTGACTGGCCCAAAAAGACCCTGACCCTGTTGATCCAGATGTATTTTAAGCAGCGAGGACTATGTGATAATTCTTGCTCCAGGGGAACTTCAGGATGTCGAAATCGTCGCTCGGGCTCTCTTGCTCAATACGACTGAAATGACCCCGAAGATCGCGGAAAGCAGGAAAAAGACGAAACCGACAGCCCGCATCGCCATTGCGATATTCATCGAGGATTTTTTCAATATCCATGGCGTTTTCCTTATATCTGAAATGATAAGGATATCGTTTAAACCGTTCACGTGCCGCCTCCTTCCCCCATTTTCCAACTCTGTGACCATCGTTTGTCCACCCCACTGCTGTCATTGCGAGGAGCGGAGCGACGCGGCAATCTCGGTTTGTCAGACAGATACGAACTACGAGATTGCTTCGCCACGCCCGCAAAGATGGCTTACGAATTCATCACTACTATTAATGCATATTGTGTGCCCTGTGATGGGGATTGCTGCGGGGGAATGGAAGCTTGCTGAGGAGCTAACCGCAAAAGCGGGAATATACATCGGTTGGCGCTGATCTCGATTGGTCAGAAATGAAGTGGTTTTTGACTGGTGGACAAAAATACTTCTAACGGCGGGTTTCCGAAATGTACCGAGGACGACCGAGCCTGGCGTTAAGAATTTCCGCCGGGTGCCCTTCTTTGGCGTCACCTTGCTTGGGCACGCAAGAAAGGTGACAAGGAGCGCACGGGTCTGAATGTCCGAGACCCGGAACGATCAGTCTAAGCGGCTTCCTGGTTTTCTTCGGCATCAAACGCTTCGGAGGCTTTTGTTTTCTTCACCTCAGCCGTTTCCGCCGGAGCATCGTCCTCTTCGGGTTCCTCCATCTCCTGCCCCGCATGCCTGGCTAATACGATCCGTTCCGCATCGAGCCAATCATCGAGGTCCCGAACGGGGATAAAGCCCCTTGACTTAAATAGTTCATAAGCAACCGCCGCGATCTCTTCTTGGAGATTCATAATTGCCCTCCTTGCTCCACCGCGAGCCGACCGCGCAAGAGATACCGTCCCGCACAGCCGTCACACCAAGCCCTCCGTGCCTACGTTCCTATGAGTATATTTTATCACATTTATTCCGTCCGAAAGGATGACAATGCCCTCGCCCATGAGCTCATCGAGGATGGGGATCGCCGTGACGATCTTTCTCGGTATCCATGACAATGGATCGCGGCGTGCATCGATGAGACGGTGATGAAGGCCGGTCTTACTGAGCTACCCCCATTCGTCACAAGATTGCTGTTTTCGCTTGACGGTGCCCTTTATATGGGTGACCCTATAGGTTCCCGTCACCTCGATCGATTCTCAACGTTCGGGATCGTTTTCCGTCTTCGGGAAGAGCCTGGCTATCACGATCATCAGGATAAGGGTCACCGCGCCGAGTACCGCGTAGAGCCCCCAGCTCTTGTCCTCGAACGCTCCCACGAACGCGTTCTTGAACCCTGCGCTGCTCACCGATTCGACTTTTCCCATCTCCACGGTCTTCGGCAGGACATCGGCCAGGTGGGCCTGCACCAGCGTCAGATCGTACTTCGCGGGAACGGCCTTCTCGTTCCCGCCGTAGAGCGCGTACTCTCCGGCAGCGGACGCCAGGAAAAGCAGCGCCGGCGCAGCGTAGCTCGCCTGCAGCTTGCCAAGCCCGATGGGCCGATTGTCGCCGTGCTCCATGGTAATGCGCAGCTTCGATGCATCCAACGGCAAGCCGGCGAGCGACACGCGCAGGACCGATTGGGTCTGGGTCGTGTTCTGCCAGCGCATCGTCCTCCACACCTGCCACCCCGCGCGCCCCTGGAGCGGCACCTCGAACTGCACCGTGCGGTCGAAGATCCCAACCGACTCGGCGGTGAGCTCCCGCAGGTCCGTTGAACGGTCCGGCAGTTCGACGGTCCACGAGGTCCTGTTCTTCTTCTTGTCGTACTCGGGAGTTGCCGCAAGCTCGATCTTCCGCTCCTCGCTCGGGCCGGAAAAGTAAGGGACCTGGAGGCCGTCCTTCACGATCCGGACCGTGCCGAAGCCCTGCCGAAGGCTGGCGTCCCGGTTCAGCACCAGCCGGTAGTAGCCCGCCTCCGCGACCGGGAACCGCGATTGCCAAAGGAACCCCTTCCCGTCAAAGGGCCCGCCTGCGACAGCATACTTCTTGAGCAGGCTCTCAGGAGCCCACTGCGGATTCTCCTGCGTAGCAGAGAATACGACAACAGCACCGACCTTCCGCTCCTTGTCCCCCGGCGTCTCCTGGATGTTCACCTGGTTCCCCAAACCGGTCTGCGCCTGGTAAGTGCCTGCCTTGTCAGCGTAGAAGATCATGCGCGGAAGGTTCACCGTGATCGCCATGGACTTGATTGCACCGACGTACGTCTTGCCCGGGTCAAGCCGCAGCACCAGGGAGCGCATGCCCCAGTAGCTGTTCACGGGGATCTCGAGCAGCGCACCGTTCTTGCCCACGGTCGTCACGGTCCCGGAGAAGAACTTCTCGAACTGCAGCTTGCCGCCGCTCACCGTCTCGGCGCCCAGTTCCCAGGTCCCCTGGAACTGCGCCTCTGTCGCGAGCTTGATGTTCCTGATCCAGAGCCCCAGGCCCGGCAGGGTCGCAGAAAGCACGCGCATACGCTCGTCGGTCTTGTCCGAGAACTTGAGCGCAACCGACTGTTCAGCAAAGTCCTGCGCAGCGTTCTTGCCCGAAAGGGTCACCGAAGTCACCGGCAGGGTCGTCTCGCGGAACCGCTTGTCATAGCCCTTGAAGCTGAGGCGGAGCTTCTCGTAGATGGCTGGCTTGATGATGATTTCGGCGGCGAAGCGTCCCCCGTTCGAGTAGAGGGCCGCGTTCTCAGCCAGCACATGCCAGCCTTTTGCGTCCAAACCCTCGATCTTCACGGTCCCCATGGTCTGCAGGGCGTCCACGTCGATCCGGATTGTCTCGACGAGCAGAGCCTTCGGCGCGTCTGCCTCCCAGACGAGCGTGCGCTTCTTGTCGAAGAGCAGGCGGCTGGGCTTCATCGCCACGCTGCGCGGTCCGGTGTCGCCTTTCCAGAAGAGCTCGAAGGAGCGCGGATTGCCGTCCGGCCCGACCAAGGTCAGGTCGAGCTGTGTGGTCTTGGCTGCGCCGTCCGTCCCGAAGAAGACCCCGGCAGGCAGCACCGTCTCGATCAGACCCGGCTGAACGACTTCCGCCGATGCCCTGTAGTGCCATTGTTGGTCGCCGCGGGAAAGTTGCGGCGATGCGAGGAGGATAAGGACGAGAATGGTAAAGAACGATGATACTCGATACTGTTTCATGCAGGTCACCTTTCTTCGAGGCCTGTAGCCCTCCTTGATAAGGAGGGGTTGGGGAGGTGTGTTCAGATTACGTCGTTTCTGGTGCTGGTTCAATCATGCTGATTGAACCGAATCCTTAACGTGTGGTTCAGGCTGCAAGCCTGAACCAGCTCAGTTATTCATAGAGCACGCAATTCCTTGCCGCGCAGGACCTTCTTGAGGAATGCGATCCTCTTTCTTACTTCAGACAGCTTATTTCGATACAACGCCCGATCTTTCTTGACGGTCTCGTAATAGCGGACATCCTTGCCCATGAGCTTACCTTTGTACTCGAACCGCACTTTTCCCTTTTCCCGGGACAGGAGATAGCAATACTGTCGTCCCTTGACATACTTCTTCACCAGAACGCCGCGGGGCAGCGCGGCCAGGGTCTTTTCATAGTCTTTCTCGGCAAGCACCGCCTTCTTGAGTTCGTCTTCCAGAACGCTTTTGATTATCTTCATAGGCACCTATGCCGTTACCATACAATGGCGCGATTATACTGTCATGTATGGTAACCGTCAAGGAAGTATCTATGCTTTCGATCTTGAAAACGTCATCGTAAAAGGATCGATGCATTCGCGAACCTTTTGTCGTTTCTACGATAACGACCGGACCTTGAAGTTGCCCGACTGCTTCAGCTCTTTATAAAGCTCGTTCCAGCTATTCCTCATATTTTTGCCGAGGTGAACAGCGGTCGCGATCAGGCCGTCGCACACATACCGGTTTTCGAGAACGACCACGCCGGACTCCAGAAACACTCCTGGTCCGCCCGTTATGGCCTTGATCTCATCGTTCAAAACAAGGACACCATAGCCATATTCCCCGCCCGCTTTCAGGAAGATCGAGTAGGATTTGAGGTCCCGGAGGTATACCCATCGGGAGAATTCGAGACTTCGCATCGCCAGGATCATCTGCCGGTCGATCGGTTCGGTCCCGTCCTCCAGATCGCGCAGATATTCGTCCAGCAGCCCCCGGTTCGAAACAAACCTCGTCCTGGCAGCGACAAGCTTCTCGATCACCCGTTGAGGCTCCGGGCTGCCTGGTTCAGGTCGATAGATCGCAAGCAGGAACTTCTTGTACTCGCTGATGAACCTCCCCGCCATCGCCTTATCGATCACCATTGCGCAGCAACCTCGCTTCACTTTTCAGATCTGAAGAAACAACCTTCGCAGTTACCATACAACATGGGAATATCTACCCTCTGTATGGTAACGGCCAAGGAAGGTTAGCAGTTTACTGAAAAGGTCCCTTTTGTCATTGCGAGGAGCGTTTTTTGCGACGCGGCAATCTCGTAGTGCCTTGATTCTCTTAACTACGAGTTTGCTTCGCTACGCTCGCAAAGACAGCAAAAAGACTGTTTCAGCGACCTGTTAGGACATCTACCGTCTGCCCGGATCAGCTTTCTTCAGCGAGTTCAATCCAGCCCTGATCACGTCATGGAGCAGCCGTATACGACCGGCAAGCCTGGTTCGGTCATCCGTCTTATCCTCTTCCGAAAGTCCTCTCGCTTTCACGAGACCGGAAATCTCGGCGATGTCCTCGGGGAGAAATACCGGATTGTGGATCAACTCTTCATGGCACTCGTAGCAGTACGTGGTTGTCCTCTTTTCCAGCTTCCATTCATCGTCATTGAATATCGACGGACGAACGGTCCCAGGTCGATTTGCGGATCAACCGAAGAAACGTTCGGCGACATAACGATGCTCGGTGGCGTGGGAGCGGCCTTTGAGCGTCGGCTTGGCATAGTCGCCGTCGCGATGAAGCCTGCACCCGCAGATTGCGCATTGTTCACCAGATTTTACCTTCATACCGTTTCCAATATCATCCCTATCACGAAGTTCAGGGTTTCTTACGCGGTTACCATACATCAGAGAATAATCTGCTACCTGTATGGTAACTGCCAAGGAACGTTTGCAGGATAGTGTCACCTTTCATAGTTATGATGAATTTCAAACGGCTGAAATGGTCCGACGCGGATATAACCCGACCCGACCGCGCTGTCCGCGCAGCAGAAGATCGCAGCGTACGCAGCTTCTCGATAAGCAGACAGCTACCGGTCAGGATCTTCGAAAGCCCGCTTCCATCGCTGTTGGGGATCATCGAAGAGGACTTTTTTCGGTGAAAAACGTTCAGGTTCGAAATCAGGGCCGATCCAGGATAGCAGTTCCTCGTGTCGATCATGGCCGGGATTCATAATGGCTTCGAGAAATTCCTGGTACCCGTATACCCCGCCGCAGTCTTCTGGGGGGCAGGCCCTCTCGCCGGCCAGACAGCGTGGATATTTCTTACCCTTGTCTCTCGGTACTGTCTTCTCGAACTTGATTTCGTGCTCCCAATTGTCCCCGTAATCGTACACATAGGCAGCAGTGCTGTTCTTCGGGGAAAAGTAATCCGCGATGGCATGGTCCCGGTCCACCAGAATGTTCAGCTCGAACTCGTCGTCCTCGTCCGGGATACCCAAACGTTCTTTTGACAGGGTCCGGGGGTTGATAACGGTAAAATCGTGGAGATGATAATCCTGCCATCCCATGGCATCCTGCAGGGCGACATGCAGGTCCCAGAAAGAATACGTCTCCGGGACCTGGATTCTCCGCCACACGGGTGGTTCGATGCCTTTCAGGGTTATTTTAAACTGGTATGCGCGTTCAAATTTCTTTTTCATGCATGTCCTGAACAGATCCGGAAGGCCGGACCTTACGCTCTTTATACAGCGGTCTCTAACGTAGCTGGGAGCGCGATTTCCGCAGCGCCCCTTACTCAGGTTCCTCGCGCAGGTCCTCGGAATATTCCGCAAGCTGTCTGTTTTGCTGCTTCAGCAGGTAACTCAGATCCGCGGCACGATAGCAAATCTGGGTAATGAGGGTTTCAATTGCCTTGTCGTCAGGGAGTCCGGCCGTCACCGCATCTTTTATGGAGAAGCGAACGCCGATCCGGAATGATTCCGCGGGACTCTTTGCATCGACGATCAGCCTTGCTCTCTCGAACGATGCAAGCAGGTTCTTTGCGGTCTCAGGATCAATGTCGAGTTCTTCTGCGACCCTGTTCAACGGCCACGTTTCATCGGCCGCCTTCTCCAACATCCTGACATCATTCGGCATGAGCCGGTCGAACCTCGCATTTACTCCAAGGTGGTCATGGTAATTGTCATAGCTGTAATGGAATATCTCGGCTGCAAGAAGCTGAATTCTGTTCATTACACCCTCCTAGCCCAGGAATGGAAACTCCAATCTATCGAAGCGACCTGACTATCCGACACAAGCACCAATGAACGGTTGGTCGCACGTTCACCATGTTTCCGGCCGGTCTTCTCGCGACGCCTCGATCAGCCCCGGCTGAGCGACCTGCGCCGATGCCTGGATGAACCTCCCCGCAATTACCTTGTCGATCACCCATACGTAGCCCGGCTTCACTCCTCAGACCTGAAGAAACAACCTTCATACGCGGTTACCATACACACAAGCTGTATTCGATGTCTGTATGGTAACGGCCAAGGGACACTGATCAGTCAGCATTTTCATCTTCATGACTGTATTTCAATTCCATCGGTTGATTTGGTCCGAACCGCCCCCCTCGTGCTCAAGCGAAAGCCTTCGCGGTTACCATACAATAGCGCATTTTCTGTCATCTGTATGGTAACTGCCAAGGGACGTTTGAACGGAAAGCACTAAATGCATCAACGTCACGGATTCAGGGTATAGGAGGTCAATGTCAAATCGCAAGACTCTATTGGTTCTCAGAGGCGGAGACAGCAGCGAAAGCATCGGCTGAACTTCCTTTCGGTTTGCGGCACTGCCGAGCAGAACGGTTGATTTCGGATTCAGCAGTTGGGCGATCTCAAGGGCAACCATACCCCGAGGGAAGATCCACCCACAACGTCATCAGCGCCGATATCGTTTTCCTTGATGACTCTCCGGGCCACGTCTGCGTACGTTTTCTCACCTCGATATTCAGGCCAGTTGAGAAAGTTGACTTTGAATCCCAGCTTATGCTTCAGCCCGTTGTACATAGAATCTGTTGCGCCCATTCCGGGCAGTAAGAACCATTTCATGACAACTCAGCCTTCTTTTCCAACTCTGGCTTGGACTCACGCACGGAATCGAGGAATATTGGCGAAGAATGACAAATGTCAAGACGCAAGACCCTAAAGGTTCCCCTAATAGCTGTTTAGGGCCGATACCATAACAAAGGACCTGACCCTATTGGGTCCTGACCCGAGCATGTGGCGGTAATGATCGAACAGATCGTCGCCGGCTCTGTTTTCTGTACATAGCCACAAATTAATCATTCGCCCTGTCGTTCTTTTGTTGGTTGAGGGATACTCTTTTGTTTAAGCGTCTTATCCAGCCTATCAGGTGCAATACGTTCTTCAAGATGTTTTTGTGACGCAGCTGACTCGGAAGGTGTTTTTGTGGGCACATCATAATGTCGTTTAACAGTTACTATGCCATAAACGATAGCTGTGAAGCTCAACGCTAATATCAATACGGCTACAAGAGGCTGGTGTTTATGTTTCTCGCAGAAGGCGTATTTCTTTTGGGTTTTCTCTCCGCATCTCTTAATCTCTTTTGTCAACCCACGACATTTTTTTAAAGTAGTTATATTATCATCCGACACAATGGGGACATTGATTGTTTGCCCAACCCTCTCACTCTTTACCAGAACTGAAAATGACGACTTGTTTGATATTCTTTTTGCCAACTTTCGTGCGTTTGAGAGAACGACATGCGGAATTTCGCCCGCCTCGCTTTCTGTCATTGAAAACACTTTAGCAGCACCCGTAACGCCTATCGTATGGCATCCACCTATCAATAATATTTTCTTCTCGGGATCGTTTGGATTCTGAATCCTCTCAAAATAACCATAATCTCTTTCATCTGTATGCTCGCAAAATTCTCTTTTGCTGTAAGTATCGTATAAAACAATCTCTTCTGGATTGAGTTCAGACGGCTCATCAACATAGGGACTCCTATACTGATATTGCGTGATTTGTTTTTTTAATACCATTGCAGCGAAGGAATTATAGTCCGGACCACCTATTAATATCAGATGACGCGCAAGATCAATTCGTGTATTTTCTGCTTCGCCAGCTGATAATATGCGTAGTTTAATGTCTGGGAAAAGACGTAGAAGTGTAATTATGACTTCGAAATATGCATCTACATCACCATACTTCAGATTATAAATAAACTCCCTGGGTTCAACATGCTGTCTCGCTGTCGCATCGTCCAATTCGGAACATACTACAATAACATGATCACCATTTTGTATTCCCCATATTTTCCGAAGATGTCGCGTCCTCCAATAACGAATAAACTCTTTTGTTTTTGATATACCTTCGATGACCGATACGACTAGTGCATAAGCCAAGATCAGCAAATGCATATCGTCCATATTTGGAAGCTGCACCGAAGCAATATTTAACAGGTTATTCATCCGGCGTATCCTTAAAAAAAGATGAGTGGCGAAGCCTACCCTTCCATTTTGTAAAGTGTGTAATAGTATTATTCCCGGAAACCACGTGTAATTCGGGTATATCACGCGTCACAATTGATCCCGCACATATGTACGCTTTCCGTCCTATAGCTACATTACCTGCCACGATTGCGTTGAATCCAATGAAAACACCATCACTAATATTCGGAGCTCCTTCTATTGCCTCATCATCATCCCAACCTAATTTTGGATTATGTTGCAGGTGTACAATTTTTCCGAATATTCGACAATTATTACCAATTCGTGTTCGCTCACCTATGAAGCCGCCAATAACACATTCTTCGCCAATTGTAACATCATTACATATTTGCGCTCGGTGTGTTATAAGGCTCTTTTTGCCGACAATGACACGAGATTCTATGATACAGTGATCATCGATTATGGCACCCATGGCTATTTTACTACCTGTGCCGATCACGGAATAATAACCAATATACGTTTCTTCTTCGATTATTGTTCTTTCGTACTCTTCCTGCGTGCCATCAAGGAATTTTCTGAATACCTTGCCAATTATTACGCCTTTGTGAATTTTAGAACTAGGATGAATTATACATTCTCCCAGAATAAGTGATTCTTTTTGATCTGTCATCTGCAAATCTCCGAAATAATGTCGTAAATTCGTTTCTTGTTTTCTTGTGATTTCAGACTTGTACCAATTTCATCGTCTACATCTGTAAAACCATGGTCCATATTCTTGAACGTAAATAGCTTAACCGTTGACATTGCACTGGCAGCTTGTTTTGAAACATCATATGGTACCATACTGTCTGCATCTCCGTGAATTATAGTAACGCCTTGCTTTAATTGTTTTAAAGCAACAAGGGGATCTATTAAACGCATTTCTTCTACCAATCTAATGCTTATTGGGAAATCGTCATTTATATAAAGTTTCTTAGTCTTTTCCATTTTTGACAAAGCCAACACATTGAAAATTGATTGTCCCCATTCTGTTTCAGGTTGAATAAAAGTCCTAATGTAGGACAAAACTGGTGCTATCAAAATAATATTTTTCACAATTTTAGGCCAGCGTAAGGCAGCGAATATGGCCGGCGCGGCCCCGAAACTACAACCAACAATGTAGAGGGTAAACCCTTTTTCTGAATAGCGTTGGTTTAAGTAATTGAGCGCCGCTTCTACGTCCATCATCTGGCCGACTATAGAAAAGTCAAGAGATGTACCACTACTCTCGCCATGGCCTCTAAAATCAATACGCAAGGAATCGACACCAAGGGCTTCAAGGTATTGACTTCCTTCTTTAAAGAAATTTAGATACTCGTTCTTGTCTACTGTAATACCGTGAAGCCAAAGCACAACGGCTTTCCCTTTTGCTTCAGTATGCATTATTGATAGTTCAAAATCGTCTATAGTTTTTAAAATACATGAATTCGTCATGTCATCTCCTGAACATATAAATTCCAATTTTTCGTATCTGCTTCCCAGTCGGTTACAAATTTAACACAAGCATCCGCATCAATAGATGTATTCGCCTGCCTGATTGCGCCTAAAACGTTTTGATACTCTACGTGACGTAATGATTGCTCAAGACTGCATAGCGTATCGCGACGATCGCGAATAACATCTTTCCATGTTTTTTGCGAATGGCGCTCGCCATATCTATTAAGCTCAAGAAGTCTGTACAGTCCTTCGGCAATTATCTCTCCAAATTCCTGAAAAGCCATCTTCTCGATATTTGCAAACGGGTCATATGGTACTTGCTTAATCGAGCCAAACGAACAAATAGATCTTTCTATGATGCATGGCAACATAAAGAGCCAATCTTCATTATAAATGTACGGGAAAAAACTTTGAACATCGAAGGGTCTTATAAAGAGAAAGCTGCCGCTTAGAAATGTGTTTACTTTACCACCAGCTGCAATTTCGAGATGCCCAAAAATCGACGTGTCAGGAAAGTCCTCTACAAAACAACCGGTGACCTTATAGTCATCGAGCATATGGCTACCGGAAAATACAATCTGCTCTGATAGCCGCCTAATGTCGTCATCTATCAGCAATATACGCTTATAACCTTTTGTTCGCGCATGTAACAAGGCATAGTTCCTTTTCTCTGGGAGGTCCCATGCAGAATCATAACGGCTAGTATGATTGTGTTTCGAAGTCATTAGGTTGCAATAAAATATTTTATAGTCATTGTCTACAACTTTCAGTTCCTGCACCTTTTGGCTAGCGTGATGCTGTATAAATTCCATGTCACTGTCATCAGATGGCATTAAATAGAGCGGCCCTTTATACCACTGTAGTTCAGCTAAGATATCATTTACATAAGCTGAACGAGCTTTAAAAGGTATAAAGATGGCATCCAAATCAGCGTTAGAATAGTACCGCTTATTTGATTCTGAAAGTTGTCGTATAAGTAGTCTGGGATTGTGGGACATAATATAATTCGTAATCTACTGTTTTTAAAATCGGTCGATCAGTTTAAGTTCATAATCTTTAATGCCTATTTCACTTTTAAAGGCATTAAATATTTTCTTGCCATCTACCCTGTCACCGCATGTAAAAATGTCAATCGCCATTTTACCTTCCGCTGCGTAAGTATGTAATGAAATATGACTTTCGTCTAACATAAGAAAAACTGTACAGCCTGGTGGAGATGCATACCCAAATCTATATCTTGCTGTACTTATAACATTTGCTCCTTCTTCTGCAGCGATGCGCAACAATACCTCATACAGTTTTTTATCATCGATGCATAATTCAAAAGGAAGTCCACGACAATCAATGATAATATGCAGTCCATTACTCATATTCAACTCTCAGTAATTTGTCATAACTCCAGACATATTTTTGCACTCGTCTTTTATGCGATAGATAATTTGGCAAAACCGCATTTACCAACAATGGCAACCCTATGGTCGCATCAATATATACGGTTGCGTTATTCGAATTACACGTAAGCTTGCCCCATGATTTTGCTTCATCGAACGTACAACCACTTAATCCACCCCACTTAGGGTCATCAGTGGTAATCTGAACTGCGTATTTATGTCCCTTAAACTCATTGCCGAATGTTGACAGCATAGGGGGTATTTGCTGGATATAATTCTTAGGAACACCACCACCTAGGTATATTACCCCTGTTGATTTAGATTTTTTCACTATCTGCATAATCTCATAATTGTCTCTTATGGGATTTATATGGAAATTTTTATTCTTTCCTTTAATATAATAGCCTGTAAGGCCAATTCCTATTACGCTGTCATTTAACGCTGGGCAGAAAATCGGCACATCATTATCAAATGCAGTTTTTAATAAAGAGTCAGCCATAGTAATGCGCTTCCCAACCTCAGCAAAAAATTCCCTTGACGAGTAACTTCTATTCTCAAGCTGGCTTGGAAATTGTGTAAAATATTGTTCTGTCTGTGAAAACTTTATATCGTCAGCATAAGTATCATAGATTCTGTCAATTTTTAATTCATATAATTTGCTATCATCCACCCCTGGATTGCCTTCATAATGTTTGTATCCCATGCTTTCATAAAAATCATGACTCAAATTTGCTCCGGTGGAGACAAGTACATCAATAAGTCTTCGCTCGATCATGGTTGTCAATATTTTTTTCATACCTGCCGGGATGAGTGCCCCAGATAAGCCTAATAAAATTGTTGTTTTTTTGTCTTTAAGCATACTTAAATAAACTTCATAACAAGCACCCAAATTTCTGCTCTGAAAAGAAGTGTGATTAAAAGCTTGTAATAGACTTTGTATGTCCGATATCCCACTTGGGTCAAGATGTTTTATGTTTTTTTTCAAATATTGCTTCCTGCAAACAGGTTTTTTGTTCACTTTTCCGCCCTTGGTATTCTTAATTATACAAATATGCCGATATGGACCTTATTCCGCTGCACCAACGATCAAGTACTCAGAGTATGTACCGCGAGACATGCTTTTCGCCGCTAAAACACTGGATCTTTTTAATTCGAATATTTCAAAGCCCTTATAAAGATCAAAGATAGATGAATGACAGGCGTTCGATACAATAACAAAAACGCCCCTTCGTCTTGCCCGCACAAGGGCATCTTTCAATCTCTCTTGGTCAGACCATTGAAATAGATGCTCATTGTATTTTATAAATCCGTTATTACCATGCTTGACCGTATAAGGCGGGTCAACATATAACAAATCGCCATCTTTCGTTTTATCAATCACGACTTGAAAATCTGTGGCTACAAGCGTTGCTGTACTTAAACGCGTAGCAATTTTAGCAAAATCATCTGAAGGCAACAAAACACTAGTCTTAGTCCCTATCGGAACATTAAATTCCCCCTTTCTATTCACTCTATATAATGCATTCCAACATGTCCGATTTAGATAAATAAATCTAGCTGCTCTAGCATACCGACCGGCAAAAGCTGTGTCGCGCACTTGGTAATAATATTTTTCAGAGTGCTTTTGCTGATGTTCTAAAAGGTAGCGATAAACATTTTCCCAATTATCTGAGATTGCCTGATAGGTTTCTATGAGATCTTTATTTGAATCAGAAAGAAGTGCTTTTTGTGGAGCTAAGGCAAAAAAGATCGCGCCGCTTCCTAAAAATGGCTCCACATAACGCTTGAAATTGCGCGGGAATATTTCAAGATGTTTCGAAACAAGCCAGCGCTTGCCACCTGCCCACTTCAAAAATGGATCAATTTTCATCTATTCCACCCACTTCTGTTTCAATAGAGATCGGACTATCCTTCGTTAACGCAAGTCGTTCCATTAACTGATCATGTACATAATCGATATACTCAAAGTCCTCTACTTTGTAATGCCTTTTATCTGATGGGTGAGCTGGTATTCTTCTTAATTCATTGATATGTTCCATCCATTTTAAGTTTTTCGCGTGGCCCTTTTCACCAGGTTCCGGGATATTGAAAACATCTTTGAATCTAGGCCAGTTCTGCTTATTCTCAACAATCTTCTTATAATCGACTACATCAAGGTAGTTCTCAAGAGGTAATCTATTTTCATCCTCATCATCAAGTGAACGTTTATACGCATCTCCTTTAATATTTTTATCTGTAATTCCCTTATGCCAATAGGCGTCTTTATCCTCACCATAGATTGCTCTAAAGGTTACAAAAATATAGCGTTGAATCTCTACAACAATATCTTTGATTTTCCGATCAGCAGTCGTGATCTTTTCCTCAGATTGTTCTGCCTCCCATTGCTCCATGCCTTCAGGCTCAAAATCCGGGAATCGCTCTTTTACGATCCGACACAACCTGTAAAAATATTCTGGCGGTCCTCCTGAACCAAATGGAACCTTAAATTGATTCTCCATCTTTGCGCTATCAGAATGCGACAGAAAATCGATAACTGGCTGCAAGTACTCCTCCAACTCCATAACGATTTCTTCCGCAGAAAGTTCTTTTGCTTCCTGTGCCGTATTTGCTTCCATGTATTTAATAATCGCAGCAAAAAACATCATATAGGCCTGAATAGCTACATTTGTGCATAAGTAACCTTCGCGCCCTTTTTCCCATTGATCCAGATTCGCTGTCCTAATGTGACCGAAATATTGATTCAAGGCGCATCTTGCTTTTTCCAAACTATCCGAATCCTTCATTCCAGAAAGTGGCCCCAATTCATAATTCGTGTTATTCATCACAGCTCGTCCAAGTAAGCCAGAGCGACGCAATGCATCCTTAATTGCTGGGATTGTTAAGCATGTGGCATTCGTTGATGGTATCCCTTGCTGCGTTACTCTATTATGAAATGGCTCAGCAACATCATTATTAAGAATATTAATGAGACGCGCTGCAATTGCTCCAATACGCTCACTGGGAATATCCGAACCCCATTTAAGTTCACCTTCCAAATCATCCAACAAATGCTTTGGAACCGATTTTTGCTCATGATTAATAGTAACAAACAGCTGAGCTTCCTCATTCTTCTGTAACTGGTCAAAAGCTACAACAAAAATATTTTGATCTAGAAATTTATCTTCAATAGGAGAAAACCCATAAAGTCTATGCTGGCCATCGATAATCCATGCTGATCTATATTTGTCGGGCAGATAAAGATTCCCATATGTCACCTCGGCAGCTTCATCATTGGCAATTTTTTCAAACCTTACAGTGCGCATAAAATTGATGAGAATATTGGTAGGGAAAAATCCACCAGCTTGAATAAATTTGCCAATTTCCCTCAGTCTTGTCTTGCCAACTAAACGCTGATAAGTTGGAGCGCCCTCGGGATCGTTTAATGAACGGTGATTGACAAATGATATCTTTAGAAGATCACGGGGTCGTGTCACGAAACAATAAAATCTTTTTCCGCCGAGTTTACCACGAATGGCCGGGACGGTTTTACCGCGTAGTTCCGGTATTTCTTGATCTCGCAAGAATTCTGCAAGAAATTGGTAACGAGCTGCTTTGCCAAGGTGATCTGCAATCTGCGCGTAGTAACGCAATTCACGTTCTGTAACCACGCTGATATTTTCTCCACGCGCTCTTTCTTTGTCGGGTTTTGACCAAATAATATTTTCAGTAACAAACATCCAGATAATTTTTGGCTTAAATTGAACCCCGTAATGTTTATGTATAGACTGGGAAATCGGGCCTTTAAGGTTTGCAAATTCCTCTATATCTTTTTGGAGACTACGCTTATTTACTTTTTCTGATGCTTTACATTCAGCCACTATTACCGTTTCATCGTCTTTTGCGAACGCATCTATCTGTTTGAGTATAGATTCCGCACCTTTTCGTTGTATCAGTATTTTAAAATTGCGGCCTTCGTTAAGTTCTGGATAACCCATTTTATAAAGTAGCATCCAAAATCTGTTTTCCAACCGTACATCTATCTCTTTAGGACGACGAACTCTGGCTTTTCTATGTGGCCGTTGATCAACAATCCAGCCCGCAGCCTCATGCTCGGGTATCTCATCCTGACTGAGTGTTTTTTGATCGAATGGTTTACGACGCTTAGTTGCTTCACGCCGTATTTCTGCAATATCTATAAGAAGAGGGTTAAGATAATCTGATACTTGAGATTTACTCATTACATCACCTCTCATCATTAGTCACAATCGGACTTTGTTCAATAGCCATGCATAGATATAATCGCAGGGCGGAAATAAGTTGATTTGACATCACCAAATATGCGATCGCACGAATTCCATTTTTATGCTTTTATCTTTCGCAGATTAACACAGCTTGCCCGTGTTATAAAGCTCTTTCTAATTATTCCATATCCTCATGCCACAGCCTGGAGCAGCTTCTCGAAGGATACGTTCCGCTTCTTTTCCATGGGCCGTGAATCGGTCTTGTCCTGCTCGCACACGCCCACGGCATCGACGATGATGAAATGGTCCTTGGCCCTGGCATCGGGAGTGACTGCCTTCAGGTCGTCGTCATTGATCACGCGCACTCCGCGGCCCTTCATCTGCTCGAAGAAGTTCAGGACTTGACCGAGCGGCATCAAACCTCATAGGGGGGTGCCCTTTATATGATTATCAGGTCCATACTGTTGCACTTTCGCAGAAGCCCCGAAGTGTACGTAGCTGGCCTGCGGAAAGCGAAGATTTTGGGGTCACTGTCCCCGAAATCCCTCGTTGAGTCTTGTGGACGGGAAGAAGCTTTTTCATTTGGACCGCCAAGGGGACGTAGTTACGCCCGTTGCGCGGCGATTTAAAACCTTAACAGTCCGCCTAAAGTATGCTTTGCCCCATTCTCTCCCAATTCACCCTTCCATCCACCCCGTCCCATGACCAATAAAGCTTCAAAGCTTTCCCCTCAATGGAAAACAACATTGGGGACGTTGATACGTGACGCACCTTCCTGGTTACACTCGAAAATTCTTCTTTAAGGCCACCTGAGGGAGCACCGGAGTCGACCGCCAAGGGGTCGTAGTTGCGCCCGTTGGGCGGCCATTTAAAAACTAACAGTCCGCCTAAAGTATGCTTTGCCCTATTCTCTCCCAATTCACCCTTCCATCCACCCGGTCCCATGACCAATAAAGCTTCAAAGCTTTTCCTTCAATGGTATTCCTCGGCACCGCTCCCCATACACGGCTGTCCTGGCTGTTATCCCGGTTGTCGCCAAGAACGAAAACTTCGTTGTGCGGCACGATCCACGGCCCCTGGTTGAAAGTTGCCAGATCTTCTCTCAGGTATTGGATCCTATGAGCTTTGTCACCAAGTTGTTCCTCGTAAACCATTATGTTTGAAGTCCTGCCAGGGAGATTACCCGGCAGTGTCTGAATAAGTTTTTTTGGAACGATATTGTCATTTATATAGAGGTCGCCGTTTAGGAACTGCACTTTGTCACCGCCGAATGCTATTGCCCGCTTAATGAAGTTCTTCGCAGGATTCTCCGGATAAGGGAAAACAACGATATCTCCGCGCTGAAGACCGTCCACTGCTTTTTGTCTCTTGTCGATCAGAAGGTGATCGCCGATCTGGAGCGTAGGGACCATGGAGCCCGCCGGGATTTTATAGGCCTTCAGGAAATTTTCCTTTATGACAGGCCCATAAGGCATCGTTTTCAAAAACAACATTACCATAATAAAAACCAGCAAGCCGTTGCCTTGATTTAAAAACCGTTCCGATGAGCCATTGCGTTTCTCAGCTGAATCAAAAGCGTCCTTTATCGAGAAAAAGTACAGCGCCAAAACCAGGAGGGAAAACTGATAAAAGATATCTTCCCCTGCAAACACGCAAAGGATAGCGACAACAAATCCAATTCCCTTCACCACCTGCCCGTTATAAAACTGGCCAATTCCCGGAAACAAAAAAAGGGACAGGAACATTGCCAGCCATGCTTTCTTCCGTCCTGTCGTGTCAACAATCAGACCGTGATCGCTATTGAATTTCCGGGCCGCTTTGTGGGCATCGAAGAGAGCAGCAATGTGAATCACCGAGATAAGAAGCAAGGAGCCGAGACTGACAATCATGGAGGCCCTTGCCGCAGCCTGAGCATCCAAGGCGAGGAAACCCGCCATACCCCCAAAAGCCGTGAGGGAAAGAATGATCGCAAATGCGATTAAAAAGATCCCGCGTAATCTTGCCCCTGCGTAGAAATGCCCTGCTCCCGTAAACAACCCGGTGAGAAATACTGCTTTCCAGGGATGCTTGATCGCCGCTATGTCATCCATCTGCCCGCCCTTATTCGTTTCCATAGATTTGTATTACAAAGCCCCGTTCCCAAACTCGCAGAAGTTAGAAGGGCTCTTTTGTGTCAGCTCGGAAAGACCGTCCCCTGAAGCTCCCTGTTATTTCATTTGCACCGACTGGCTGCTCCCGAACAGCTCATGGGGTTGCTTGCTGATCGCACCATGGAACAGTGCGGACACTATTACAAAACCGCCGATAAAGCCGAGAAGGATCAAGATCTGGGACAGAGCTGTTCTTTGGATGTCCTGCCGTGCTTTCGGATCGCAGACCTCACCGGGGCAGAACTGCGCCTTCTCTTTATAGATCATCGGATAGACCTTGCATCCAAGGCAGATGCCGAAGGCTGATTCGAAGAACAGGAAGATCATGCAGATGAGGCAGACAATGCCGGTTATGGGTCCGTAGGCATTGAACAGCACGAGATGCACGAACATAACGGATGCCAGGGCCACGCCGATGACCCAGGCGAACTTCTTCTGCTTAGCCCCCACATATTCGGGGACCTGGTTTCTCACGATAAGCCGACCCATGATCAGGGTGGGGGCGTAACGGGGATTTACCAGGACCCGAACGAGGAAATCCGCGAGAAAGAGAGAAACAACGTACTTTATGGGAAGAAAGTTCTGCTTCAGGACTGCGAACCAAAAGGACGTGAACACGGCCAGAAAAAGCAGCCCTGCTGCTGCCCGTATCTCCCGCTCATTGAGAACAGGGATCGGATAACCGGCAACATCTTCTCCGAATTTTACTATGCCTTTCATGATGCGCTCCTCTTACGTCTTTTACATTTGTTAATTCGCACTTGTTCTTTTTAGTCTTTATTGCACATGCGGCAGCACGTAAAGAGTGTGACCGTATGTTGTCACAATGTCAGGCAATCCGTCACCGGTTACGTCACCGTAGGATACGCTTATTGATGTGCCTGACGTGTCATCTGGAAGGTTATAAGTAACGACATCATTGAAGTAATGATATGTGTTTTGATGCAGGATCTGAACGACATTATCATTAACCTCGATTATATCGTTGCGTCCATCACCATTTGTGTCAGCAATATGGACTTCGAAATACAATCCTAAGCCGGTTCCATGATGTTCGGGCCAATTTAAAAGTCCACTCTCGTTCTGCAGGAAAATATGCAGGGAGTCAGTGCCGTCGGCAGATCCCACGACAACGTCCACGCGGCCGTCGGCGTTCAGATCACCGAGTGCGAAAGACATGAAATCCGGGGGGGCATCTGCGGAATACTGCTCCTGGTTAGAACTAAACTGCTTGTCTGAAATCTGCTTGATGACAGAAAACGTTCTGGTGTCGCTCTTCAGCACGATATCGTTCATCCCATCGTTGTTCATGTCCGCAACGTGCAGAACTCCAACAGCTAGGGTGGTGAATGTATTCGTCACTTCGGAAGCAAGCGTTCCGTCGGGGTTCTGGAACAGGAGCGAAACCGTCGTCGTACGATACCCCGACCCCTGACCAGAGGCAACGATATCCAGCAAACCATCATTGTTCAGGTCGGCTGCAGCCAAGCCTACTACGCCGGATATTGAGATTGCGTATTTCAGTGGCTCATGCAGAGCATGGGTCACGGGATCCTGGGTATACACATATACCCCATACGGCCATCCGCCGCTCGATGCATAGTCGCCTACGATCAGTTCGGCAAGACCGTCGTTGTTTATATCCGCGATCACGACTCTTGAGAGCGTCAGATCGGTCACGATGAGTTGTTGCGCATCGAGCGCATGGGCGGCGTTCTGATAATAAATGGCAATGCGATTGTTCGGGGAGTATCCCTCGGTAACCGCAACGTCGTTCCTTCCGTCGCCATTGAGGTCCCCTATTGCCGAGTTTCCAAGATAAATACTGGAACCCGAATACACTGCTGCGGGGCCGAAGTCTGCCAGAACATGCACGGTGCTCGAATCCTGGACTGTTCCCGAAGTTGCCGTAATCACGGCATACCCCCCGGCGTTCCCGGCCACACGGCCCCGGGAATTGACGGTTGCAACTGCCGGAGCCGAAGATGACCAGGAAACGCTCGTACTGATATCGAGGGTCATGCTGTTCGCAAAGGTTCCCACGGCCGTAAACTGCTGCGATGCGTCTTTATTAATGGCCGGATCGTCCGGTGTCACTGCAATGGAAACAAGCGGGACATCAGCGACGGTGAGCGAGGTCGATCCGGAAATGCCGGAGAAGAGCGCGTTGATTATGCACTGGCCTCCGCCCGTTCCGGTTGCCAGCCCTGTTGAGTTGATTGTCGCCGCCGCGATATCCGAAGACGCCCAACTACTCAACGACGTGACATTGAGTGTTGAGCCGTCATCATAGTTGGCCGTTGCTGTAAACTGCTGGCTGCCTTTCTTCAGAATTGTCGGATTCGCAGGGGTCACGTCGATAGAAAGAAGCAAAGCAACGGGTATCACGGTAAAGGTTGCCACACCTGTGGTCGACTTTTCTCCTTGGGAATCGGTAACAAAAAAAGCTACTTTATAATTTCCCGCTTTTTGCGTATCCATCTCGATGTAGCCGTCCATATAGCCTTCTATAACGCCTGCAGCACCAACAATGTCACTGGAATCAGATGCAAGTTCGGCTCCGTTGTCGTCAGTTATAGTAAAGTTCACTGATGCGAGGTCACCGCCTGCATCGAATAACTCGACGTAAAAGTAGACTTGACTCACTCCATTTCCCGTATACTGATTGACAGAAGACGGGGAGATGTAGAAGTTCGACATTTCCGGGATATGAGTGCTGCCGCCCCCTCCCCCGCCTGAGCAACCTGCGACTGTCGCGATTAAGATTGTAAGAAAAGTAACCAAACGACTATGACATGGTCTCATACGAATCTCCGATCACAATAAAGGGTCATTGGGTCACCCATGTAAAGAGCCCGATAGGGTCAAGGTCTCTTTTGTTGCACAGCTCGTTACGCCGCCTTCTGCGACTCCACACCTTTACATTGGCACTATCCGCCGTTATCCGCGTCAAACCCTTCCTGCCCCTTCATGCTTTCTGCTTCTCTTCCTCATCCTTCCCCGTCAGAACTGATAGGGTCAGGTCCATACTGTTTACCTCTGGACTTCGACTTCCCTCGTTCCATTCTGGTCAATGACCCGCACCTTGTTTTCCGGATAACTTCTAATGTTGGTCTGCATGGGTATGTTTTTTCGGTCATCCTCGTAATAGAAATCGGTTCTCACAATGGGCTCCCTGGTGTCCGGCCCGTACATGACCATCTCACGCAACTGTCCGAGATAATTATATTCATACTCGGTGTACGTAACGATCGCCTCCTGCGCTCGCAGTATGCTCTTTTGTGTCTCTTCAAAAGCTGAAGGTGTGCATGCCGCCAATCCGACCACGAACCCGCCTGCTGTGCCGACAACAGCCCCTGCGACCAGGCCTCCGGCCATCAGTTCCAGTTCGTTGTTGCTGTTCTCCCCGGTCGAGGCGTCCGCCAACGCGAGGGCCATGACAAATCCAACCGCCGCACCATTCTTGAACCCCTTACCGGTCCAGTCGTACACGATTCGCAAAGGGACCTTGAAATCGCCATGAGACCGCTTGATCGAGATATCGAACGTCTTGACAGGAGTATCGCCACGAAACAGCCCTACCGTGAACCGTTCTCCCGGATCGACAGGCCGCTTGTTCAGCGTCTTCACAAACAGGGGCAGGCCCTTCTGATCATATTCCACTTCCCTCAGGATGACCGTCCGGAGAGAGCCTGAGGACTGATCTGCCAGGTTCACCTGTTTGGTGCCGCAGGCGGTAAGGAGAATCAAACAGAAGCTCGAAACAAAGATCGCTCGCATATCAACTCGCATATTAATTAGTTGAGACATTTCTTACCTCTGTTTCTGACCTGGCAAAGAGGTCTTCCTTCCCCCGGTTTCTCACGAGCAGTTCCAGATGGCTGTACGTCACATCAGCCCCTGCCGCTCTTCAGGGTCTTCGTCACCTTTCTTGCGTGTCCAAGAAAGGACCCAAAGAAGGACACCCGACGAAAATTCTTAACGCCATGCTCGGTCGCCTGGCTAAATTTTCGTATGGGAACCGCGCAAGAAGCTCAGATTCTAAATCTTTACACAAAGCCCCGCACGTCCCCGGAGCGGCCTGTTCTTTACCAAGATCTTTTCTATCCCCCCTGCTCCACTTCCTCATCCTTCCCCGTCATGAACCGCTGATACAGGAACGACACCAGGATCAGCACGGCTGCGAGGCCGACGAAGGACGCAACGCGGTAAAGCTGCCCGAGCCGCCAGAGGTCCATGAAGAAGATCTTGAACGTGGTTCCGACCATCAGGATCAGCGCGGCCCAGCGCACCTTGCTTGTCTGCCACTTGATACCGACGACGAGCAGGCCGATGCTGTAGAGCAGCCAGCTCAGACTGTAGGCAAGCTGGTGCGCGAGGTTGCCGTAGGTCTCGAGGCTGAAGCGACCTCCCGTCTCGGTAAAGACGCTCGATATCTCTATGTTCAGCACGCAGAACGTGACCACGGCCAGCAGCACGCCCCAGAAGGCACGCAGCGTGGGAGAAACGAACGGCCAATGCTGCTGCGGCCGGTTCAGGGTGAGCGCTGTAAGGACGATAACGATCGCCAGGTACAGGAGCGTGGGCGTATTCACGAGCGGCGTCATGGCGCCGAATGCCACGCTGTACAGGAACGGATAGGCCAGCGCCTTCGCCATGCCTGCCAGGACCAGCACCACACCTGCGATCCGGAAGGGCCGGTCCAGTCCCCGCGGCCAGTACAGGAGCCCCAGGCCGTAGGCGAGCCAGCCCGCTGCCGAGCCCACGGCCATGGACGACGACTGGTGGAAGAAGAACCTGAAGGGCTGGCCCGGCTGCACGATCGAGCTCATCTGGACCTTCACCGCAACGAATCCGGTCATAAGCAGCAGCAATACAAGCAGATTGTAGAGGTCCCGCGAGGTCTCCTGCTTCAGCTCGCTACGCACCAGCAGGGCAAGCACGACCAGCGCGTACAAATACGCAGGAAGGCCGAGGTTCAGGAAGGGCGACATTCCCGGCACGAAGGCTGGGAAGAGCACAGGCAGCACGAGCAGGAAGCCCGTGCCTACGCAGAGGAGAATGAGCCCGGCGTGGCGCATGGGGGACGAGAGCTTCAGCCGTGACCAGATCAGGCCGCCGTAGGTCAGCCAGACCAGGGCGTAGCATATTGCCTGCACGGCATCAGGGCCCGGTGCGATGCGGAAGAGCTGATCCGTCTCGGCAAAGATATCGGCTATTGCGAGATTCAGCAGGAAGAACCCGCTGCCAACGGCGAGCCAGCGGAAATACTCCTGCAGATCGGCGCCCTTGAGCTTCCTGTCCGGGAAGCCGCTGAGCCCTACGGCGAATGCGAGCGCCGCGACCGCACCGGCAACGGCCAGCACCGCGCTGTTCAGGATCGCCATGTCGCCTGCGTGCTTCATCTGCGGCAGGGCGAAGAACAGGAGCAAGAGCCCGATGGGCGCCATGAACGATGCAACCCAGCGCAGGCCCTCGTGTACCACTCTGCGATTAAGCCAGAGCAGCAGCATGGACTCGATCACGAGCGTGAGGCCGATCCAGCCCTGGTCGAGCAGCATCACCGGGACCGAGGAGATATAGAAGAGCAGCACGCCGCCGTGGAAGGCGAGCACGGCGTTCCGTTCCGGTCGGTCCTTGAGCCGCTTCTGGAGCAAAGCCACAGCCGGCAGCTTCACCACAGCCAGGGCGAGCGGCAGCCACCCGCTCATCTCGCGCGGCCAGATATGGTCAGCCGCCCAGATGGCGAAGAGCCCCTGTGTGACCTCGAAGAGCGCCCAGGCCATCCAGAGGCGCGACCATTTCTCGATGGACCGGAAGAAGAGGAACGGCGCGACAACGGCCACGACAAAGAATGCCGCTGACCAGAGGAACGCCACGACATGCAAGTCGACCGACAGGTCCGGCCGGAAGGCCCACGCTGCCTGGCTCACGAGCGATGACAAGAGGACCACCATGCCCATGATCGGCGCGAAAAGCCGCCGGGAGAGGAAGAGGCTCAAGGCGAGGAAGCAGGTCAGCGTGACCATGCCAGGGTTCGGCTGGAGCGGACGCTGCAGCCAGAAGGAGGCGGCCAGCAGGATGAACACGGCCGATGCGGGGAAAGCCGAGAGCCATTCCGTCACGAGCGGGCTTACGGGCCATGCGGCGACCTCGGGAGCGTCCTTTGTCAGCGCCGAACGCCAGTCGCCTATCTTTTTGAAAGCGTAGACCATAGCAAGCGCCAAGACCGCTCCAGCAAACAGCAGGAACCCGAAAAAGACCGGGCAGCCGAGCTCGGGCGGCACGCGGAAAAGCCAGGTGAGGCCGCAGGCCAGGAAGAACAGCACGAGGAGTGCTGCCTGCAGAAGCGCGCCGAAAACCAGGCTGACCATGATGCCCATAACTTGTAACAGCAGGATCACAGGCCAGAGCCAGAAGGCGATGTCCTGCTCCTTCAGCACAACTGCGAGCAGCATTATGCCCAGTGCCACGGGGAAAACGCGGAACCATCCCAGGTTGATTTTGTCGAGCCCGTAGCGGCGGATGAGCAGAACCGGCCCCAGGCCGCCTGCGGCGCCGTACAGCAGAAGGCCGAGAAAACCCCATGACAGGGTGCGGGGATCGAAGCGCAGCCACGTCCAGAGGAAAGCCAGAATGAAGGTGATCGCAGCATAGGGGACGACCCCGCCAAACCATCTGCGGTCGCGGAAAGCGAGCACCACGCTGCCCGACATACCGAAGATCGCGATCAGGAGCGGCCCGATACCGTCCCGGTCCAGGAGCAGGAGCGCGGCAAGGGCGGCGGAAAGATAGAGCGTATAACCCGTCCAGGACGGGAGCCGGCTTTCTTCGGTCTGTCCCCTGCCCCGGTCGAGAAAATAACTGAAGAGCGCGAGGTTGGCGATGAAGACCCCGGCGATCTCGATGCTCTCAGGATGGATGCGTCCGGAGAAGGCCGCGAGGAACAGCGTAGCGAGCGTGCCGATGGTGGCTATGAGCAGCAAGAGGCCGGAACGCAGACGCGTCACTACCTGATAGAGGCCGATATTCACCACCGCGAGGTAGACGAAGAGCCCGACGAGGCTTCCCTGCCCCGTTGTTACAAGAATGGGCGTCAGGTACGCGCCGAGCGCGCCGAGCACCGAGATGGGAATGCCGCGGAAGAAGACAGCGAGCACGAAGGCAGTGGCCGAAACGATCGTGAGCAGGCCGAAGCCCACGGGATTGGACAGGTAATGATAGTAGAGCGTGGCAGCGAACACGACGCTGTAGAGCACGCCGATGCCGCCTGCGCCGAGTGTGTGACGCAGTACGGAGAAGCGTTCCTTGTTGATGCGGCTCGACCAGATGATCAAGGCCATGCCGATCACTGCGCTGACGGCCAGCCGGAGCGCCGGAGGGATGAGGTTCCGGTCGATGGAATACTTGACGAAGAACGCGGCGCCGATGAAGAGCGCAAGCCCGCCCAGCCCGGCGAAGAGTTTGACGCCAGTGAAGAGCTCCCAGTCCACGTTCGCCTTGAACTGCTCCCAGCGGTCCAGCAAACTCGGGCCGGAGGGAGCAGCAGGCTCCGGCGCGGCAGCGGCGTAGGATGGAGCAGGCATCGGGGTGACTGGTTTTGCAGGCCGTGCTTCTTCCTCCGGCGTTTCCGTCGCAGAGAGAGGATAGTATCCTTCGGGCAGACCGGAAGGCGTAAGCGTTATCGAAGGCGGCTCAGCCTCGGGTCGTTCAGGCATTGGCGACGGAGGCGGAACAGGAGATGCGGGCGGGACTACGGGAGGGGGCGGCGTCTCGACATCGCGTGAGACAGACGCGACCGGCGGTTTCCTCATCGCCTCGACCCGATCAGCCGGGCTTTCCCGCCGCGGTGCAGCCGCAGCCGCTCTCAGCTCCGCGATCTCCCGCTTGAGCTGCTCAACATGCGACTCCAGGTCGCGACGGATATTGATGGAGCGGACGAACAGAACGACGACACCGACAACTATCAGTAGCAGCAGACACCCTTCACCGCCCACGATTGCCTCCTCTGACGACAGTACCAGCTGCTTAACATTATGCAAAAACGAAATTACAGGAAATGGACACAAAAGGCAAGGCTAATGAACCTCCCCTTCGACGGGAGGAGGACTAAAGTAAGGGTGACGCACCTCAGCAGTTTGTTGCAGGATTGTAATAGATTTTTTACCCGCTGTCACCTGTCAAAAGTGACAGGTGACAGCTATTGCGGGTTTCGGAATGGTAACGGCAGGGTCCGGGGTCCGGGGGTCAGGGGTCAGGGAATCTCACGTTGAATCACTGCAAGATACGCTGATTGACAGGTCCTGTAGCTGCCTGTTACAATGACCACGCTCAAATCCTGAAACCGCACAAGAAAGGTTTGCCCTTGCCCTATTACGAGTTCACCATCCACATACCCGACGCCTATAAAGAATCGCTGATCCAGAAGCTCTCCGAACTCGGTACCCTCGGCGTGATCGAACAGCGAACTGACATGATCGCTTATTTCCCGGCCACGGCGGATCTCGACACCATAACGAGCGAGTTAAGCGTGATACAGGCCCTATTCGACTCGTCCGGCCAGGAGCACATCTCGTTCAAGCATGTGCTTGTCCCGGACCAGGACTGGAACGCCACCTGGCAGAAATCTTTTACCGCCATCGATATCGGCGAGCGCTTCACCGTGCTGCCGCCCTGGGAACAGCCGAAGGACAACAAGATCAATCTTATCGTCGACCCGGCCATGGCCTTCGGGACCGGCCACCACGGGACCACGCGAACATGCCTGCTGCTCATGGAACACCTCTCCCCCCGGACAACACGGGAACGGTTCCTGGACATCGGAACGGGCACGGGAATCCTCGCCATAGCTGCGGCAAAGCTCGGGTTCAAACACATCCTCGGCGTGGACACCGACCAGCTTGCCGTGGACGCGGCGATCAAGAACTGCAAAGTGAACAACACGGAACAGGTGGAGATACAAAGCGGCAGTGTTGCTGATGTTCCCGGACAGTATGATTTTATCGCCGCCAACCTTATTTCAATGGTCCTAATCAAGCTGGCGCCGGACATTGCCGCGCATCTAGCGCCTTCGGGCATTGCCGTGCTCTCCGGCATGCTCACCGGACAGGATGAGGAGGTTACGGCAGCGATGCAAATAGCGGGCCTTGAACTGATGGAAAAACGCGTTGACGGCAAGTGGGTCACGACTGCGGTAAAATGGCGAGGTCGTGCGTGAGCGGACCGATCTGATTCTCTTTTTGCTGTGGATCAGGGTGTTTTTTGAGGCAGCTCCTTGCCCCGGTCTCCCCCCATACCATGCGCTCCTTGTCACCTTTCTTGCGTGCCCAAGAAAGGTGACCCAAAGAAGGGCACCCGGCGAAAATTCTTAACGCCATGCTCGGTCGTCCTCAGTACATTTCGGAAACTCGCCATTCTGGCTCAGACAGTCCGAAATGCTTCACCCTCGGACTTGGTCGCCTGGCTAATTTTTCGCATGGGAACCGATTAAAATCCTTACCCAAAACCCCGCACGTCCCCGGAGCGGACCTACGAAATTTTGGGGCACCCAGTCAAGACCGCCCCTCACCCCTGCCCCTCTCCCTCGAGGGGAGAGGGAAAAAGGGAGAGGGTGCTCTATCATCGAAGCGGCCCGCAGGGCGAACGCGCACTGTCTGAGGCCGACCTGTCCCGACGAAGTCGGGGAGGCCGAGTTTGCGCGGTCGAGCGGACGTGGCCTTAGACGGGTCCAAAATTTCGTTAAGGCCGCGAAGGGGATGTGCAAAAAACCACTTCATTTCTGACCAATTGACTTAAAACCAGGTATAAATCATCCACACCAAACCCGGGAAACCCATAAAAAAAAGAGGGCTGCTTAAAGCAGCTCTCTTTTTTTTATCGTTACACTCTTTACTCTTCGCTACTCATTTGCAGGCACGTTCCAATAGAAGGTCTGGCCTGCATTTCCATGACAAGTGCGGTTGCAGTTCATGGGATATGACCCTATGACCGTAACATCATAATTACTGGACGTCATGGTGCTGTATTGGTCCGTTCCCGTTACCGCGCTCGTGATCCCGAACTCATCAAAGGTACTACGAGCTGAACCGCCGTTCGTGCCATGGACATTATGGCACGTCACGCAGGATATCCTGCCTGCCTGTGAGGCGTCGCCGCGATATTTCCAGCTCAAATAATTGGGAACCGACGGCGGCGCGATAATATCAGGCACCGTGCTGAGCAGATGATAGTTATGAAGTGGCAAATAAGCATACGCTTGCGGGACAGAGATCATGTCATTGTAAAATGGATTGCCGCTCCCCAAGATAGCGTCAAACTGATCCCGGAACAGTGACTGTATCCCTGCAGTATAATAAGGCGTTGATACCAGAGAGAGAAAATCGTAATGTCCCCCCTGGCGGTAGCCAAGCACAACCTCCTTGGTCACTGCCGGATAACCTGCATGGCAATCAAAGCAAAGCTTGTAATCATTGTAAGCATAGGTCTGCGTATAAGGAACCGGCAAGGTCAGGTTCTGCGTCAAGAGCCCCTTGTTAACCGAACCATGCATATTGATGCTACCGTTGTTGCCGTGGCATCCCGTTGATGCTGCTCCGGTCCCCGCGCAGGTCAGGCCGCCTGCCTGATGGCGATTATTCGTGCCGGTCCAATACGATTGGATCTTGTTGCCGGCAACATTCGGCATGGTTCCCAGGGTGTTATTGTCGTTAAATGGATTGAGAGGCACCCCGCTGACAGCGGTCGATGCAGCACCACCAGTATCATGACAAGTCAAACAGAAAGCCTCAAGGCTTGCGGGAGTAGTGTAAGAAAGAATTGCTCCGGTATCTGCATTCCTCAATCGCACCGTGCCTTGCGTATGGGTTGACTGATCATGACAGACAAGGCACTGGGCACGATCAGGATCTCCGGCCGTCGTGACATGATTTGATACGATCGCGGGATTGAGGCCGAAATCGCCTCCAGTGCCGGTAACAATTCGTCTGGTACCGCGCGGATAGGAATGGCACGAGGTGCAGGCAGCCACACCCGTTCCGTACCAGTCGAGTGTTTCAAAGCCATGACAGTCGAGCGACGAGCACGTTCCCGCGGCATCGTTCCAGGTCCCCGTGGGGTTAGTCGCCGGGTCGAAATAAACAATAAGAACAGCAGGGTTCGTCGTATCCAGCGTTCCGCTCGCATGGGTGCTGAGGTTTATGTAGTTGAAATGGCACGCTTCACAGGCGAAACCCATGCTGGTTACATGAGCAACATGTTTGCCAGAAGCCCCCGTGCCGTTCGTTGTCAGCGGGTCGACGGCAATGCCGCCCGGAGCATGACAAGCGGTGCAGACGCTGGAGCCTGTGCCGGCCCCGGGTGTCATAGCATCGGGCCCCGGGCTCGAACTGCATCCGACTACAGTCACCGCGCATATGTAGAGAGCAACAAGATGCTGAGATAATGGCTTATTCATGCATACTCCTGAAGTGCTTTGAAGCTGTTTTCCTCTTTATTGCAGCGGTTTCGTATGGCATACCCCGCAGCCATCAGCAGGCAATCTGCCACTTCCATGACAATCAGTGCAGGGGACCCTTTGGTGCCTAGTCGCCCATCCACCCGTGTGGGAGCGCGGCGCTGTTTCATTATGGCAGCGCACGCAGAAATCCTGCCTATGGCAGGTCAAACAGCGCTCACGGTTCCCTTCGGCCATGAAACCATGGCTCAACGTGCGCCAGGTATGGGTATGGTCCCGCGGCGGCCGGGTGTTATGACAGGAGATGCAGTCATTCCTGCCGTGGCACGTGAGGCAGGACTGCTCGCCTGCGCTGAGATCTAACCCGGCTGACGCGCCGTGAAATTCGATCCAGCCCCCTTTGTGCGAATCGGGCCGTGGAAAGGGTATCTTCTCCGTTGCGGCAGGCGCGGCTTCGGTCTTCGGCGTCACCGCGGGTGCTGCGGAAGCTTTACTGCACAGGCCGGGCAGGCTGCCCGCACTTACGGCAAGCCCGGCAACCATCATGATCATGCTGCACTTCATTATGTTTTGGCCGCTAAAAATCATAACGCATCCCCAGTTTGAACATTTGATACTTCTCGAGGCCGTCCTCATATTCATAGCTGCCGTTTAGAGAAACGCCTAAACCGAGCGGGACCTTGCCGCTCACATAATAGGTAAGGATATTCTCACGAAGCCCGAGCTCAGTGTAGTAATCGTACTTGTACAGACTGTAATACGTCCCGGCGTTCACACCGGCATTTTTTCTGTTCTTGAAACGGTAGCCTATGTCCAGCCCGCTTGAATTGAATTTTCTCCCCTTGGTGGACCATTGTTCGCCGGTAAGGGTGAATGATACACGGTCCATGGGCAGGTCTATGATCTCAAGCAGCAGAAAGGCGCGGCTGAAATCGCGGTCGAACGCGGTTGCCTGCAACTCTTCCTGAAGGGCCCGTTTAAAATAACCAAGATCTACAGCGTAATGCTCGCCCAGGAGCATGCGGAGTTTCACATCATAGCTTTGGTAGGGAGAGGACTGGCCCAGCACGCTGGAGTAGAGCGAAAGCTCGTTGGCCACAACATTTTCAATTTTGAACTGCTTGAAATAATTAAGGTTGACTTCCATGTCCGCCGGGGCGATCGTGCCGATCAAGCGAACAGTAACGTCACGGGGGTCGGAGTTAAGAAAGCGGTACTTGACCGACGCCTTCATGAACGATGCGATGCTCTGCCAGAGCTTCAGAGAAACCATGTTGTCCTGGTGATCGACCGTCGTGGTGAGCGCGCTTTTTATCGTGAGGTAATCAAGGCTGAATTTCGTGAACGATCCGGGAGTAATATCAAGCCCTGCTCCCCCCAGGGTATCATCACCCCAGTGTTTGTCGGTTTCGTAGAAACGGACCGCTGCCCCGCCGTACAGGGTGAAGTTCAACAGGGAACCCATGCGGAGGTCCGTTGCGAGACCGTCAAAGAACACCGGCTCGTCGCGCAGACCGGCCTGCCGGCCGATCCGTACCTGCGTAAGGAACGAAAGCGGATCATTGATCCCGAGATGCGCATCATAGAGATAGCCATGACTTTCGGTGCGGTAGGTATTCCCGATATCTTCGAGCGGATAAGAACCGGTGAGGTCGCTGTTTCCATCGAGGTCTTTCCGGAGGGTGCCTAAAAAATGAAGTTCGAAACGGTCTGTCTTCGGCATCGTTATATCGAAGCGCAGTTCGCCGGAAAGGTCCTCGTCGCTCACTTTTGTTTCCCTGAGCGTTGCAGGATCGAGGGTCGTCGTCGACCGGGTGACATACCGCGTCGAAAGGTATCCGTCCACTGCAACCGGGGAAAGGGTTGGGGAGGAGGTCGCGGCGATCGATGGCCCGGCGCAAAGAAGAGAAGCGCTGAGGCAGGCGAACAGGATGATAAAAAAGCGGATAAAAACTTTGTGAGATAGTATGCCGATAGTAATCACGAACATCTCCGCTTGAAAGAATGAGGGATAAACTGCGACATTTTAATCCCGCAAATTAAAAATGTCAAATTTTTTTTGGTTTAATTTTTGGTTTTTTTTGGGTCAAGACCCTTGAATTTTTCAGGTGATGATGTTATGGTGACGGGCACTGAACGTTGTCTCACCGTTGTTTCCCGGCGGTATTTTCTAAAGGAGAATCAGGACATGCACCTCATATACTTTCTGTTCCTATTTCTTGCCTCCCTCTTGTTCCTCGCTGCCCCTCCCTCTTCCGCTGCAGACGAGTGTCTGCAATGCCATGAGGAGCTTTCACAGGGAACCAGTGTGCATGCCGCTGTTGCCATGGGCTGCTCCACGTGCCACTCGGCCATCGATGCGCGGGAGGTGCCCCACCGGAAAAAGAACAGGATCGGCAAAGGGCTTTCTTCAGCGCAGCCTGAATTGTGCTACGGTTGCCACGACCAATCGCGCTTTAAGGGAAAGGTCGTCCATGGAGCCGTCGGCAAACGCTGCACCGGGTGCCACAATCCTCATGCAAGCAAAAATGCAAAGCTCCTGACCGCCGAGCAACCATACCTCTGTTACGCCTGCCACGACAAAACCGCCTTTACCCGAAGAAACGTCCATGCTCCTGTTGCGAAGGGACAATGCACTGCATGCCACTCACCGCATGCGTCGGACAACGTTTCCTTGCTCGAAAAACCGGTGCAGCGGCTCTGTGCCGACTGCCATGCGGACAAGGCTGACGGCAGGCATATCCTCGCAGGATACGGAAGTAATGACGTTCACCCGACACGGGGACGACCCGACTCGTTGAAACAGGGCAAAGAGTTTTCATGCGCCAGCTGTCATAGTCCCCACTCTTCGAACGGGAAGGCGCTTCTGGCCATAGAATCAGGCAACGCCGGGGACATTTGCCTCACATGCCATACCAAGATCATGGTGAGACCGTAATAATCCCGGACCAAGCCTGGCAACGTTATTGTACCGGCCGCAGTTCCATGACCGTTCCCCCGGCGCAAGCGCTTTTTGCTTGCGCCGTCTTCTTTGCTTCCATTAATCGTCTCAAAATAGAAACAACGTAATCGGAAAACACCTCCCCAACCCCTCCTTATCAAGGAGGGGCTAAGGCTTTCCCTGAGTTCGAACGATAAGTTGCATATTGACGACGTCAGAGTGCACTCATGACTGGAATAAGCAATTAATGTATTCCCTGCTATACTTATGACGTAAATCATACCCAATGCCGTCAGTTTCAATTATGCTCCTGTCGGAATGATCAGCAGCTGTCAAATCTCTTCACAAGGAGGTGTATATGCAAATGAGCAACAAAGCTGCAAGGAATCTTTTCATCTTCGGCAGTCTCATTTTTTTCGGGATCTTTCTTGCCATGACGTTCGACACCCTGAAACAACTCGATGGCCGGGCGCCGGAAATCACGCAGGCGGTAGATGATGGAAAGATGGTCTGGCACAAGTACGCCTGCATCGGATGCCACACAATATTCGGGAACGGCTCCTATTTCGCTCCGGACATGACCAAGATCGCCGAACGAAAACCGAAAAGCTATCTCAAGCAATTCATCATGGACCCGAAAGGCGTGAACGCACATGCGGTCATGCCGAAGCTCGGGATCACCTCCGATGAGGCGGACAAACTGGTCGCATTCCTCGACTGGATCTCGAAGGTGGACACTAACAACTGGCCGCCCAAGCCAATCCTGGCAACCGCGGCCGGCGTTGCCGGTAAACCGCTGACTGCCGGACAGCTGGTGTATCAGTCACAGGGCTGTTCCAACTGCCACACTATCAACGGTATCGGCGGTACTTCAGGACCGGACCTCACCAAGGTCGGAAGCAGGCGTGACCATGACTGGCTTTTCGGGCATTTCAAGGACCCGCAGAAGTACGTCAAGACTTCGGCCATGCCCCCGGTCGCCGCCTCTGATGAGGAAATCAGGCAGTTGACCGCGTTCATGCTTACCCTCAAGGAGGAGGTGACGAAATGACGATGCACTATAAGAGTCAAAAGATGGCGCAAAATTTCTACACCTTTGCGGTTGTGCTGTTCCTGGTCCAGGTGCTCGTCGGCGTCATCGGAGCGCTCCAGTTCATCTGGCCGGATTTCTTTTTTCTGAAGTTTCACATCATCAAGACACTCCATGTGAACGCCCTGGTGGTCTGGCTACTCACGGGTCTCATGGGCGCCACCTATTATGTCGTACCCGAAGAGTCGCAAACCGAGCTCTGGAGCTATCCCCTGGCGCAGTTCCAGTTCTGGGCAACCGTGGTCACCATCTCCCTGGTCGTGCTCGGTTATATCTGGATGGGCTTCGATCCGCAGGCGAACAAGACCGTGTTCGGGACCCTCGTATTAAGCGAAGGCAGGGAATATATCGATGCGCCGCGCTGGGCCGACGTCCTCATCGTCGTTTCTGTGCTCACCTTCCTGTTCAATATGTTCATGACCATGTGGAAGACCAAAAGGTGGACCGGTACCCAGGGCGTGCTCCTGGGCGGCCTCGTGTTTCTGGCGCTCATGTATCTGCCCGGCGTATTCTACAGCAAGAGCATGATCGTAGACCAGTACTTTTGGTGGTGGGTCGTCCATCTCTGGGTTGAAGGCTCCTGGGAGATCATAGCCGGCGCGCTCCTGGCGTTCATGCTGATGAAAACCATCGGCGCAAAGCGCGAAGTGGTCGAGAAGTGGATGTACATCGAGGTCGGCCTCGTGATGTTCACCGGCATCCTCGGCACCGGGCATCACTACTACTGGATCGGCACGCCCAAGTACTGGCTCTGGGTCGGCGGGTTCTTCAGCGCCCTCGAGCCCATCCCGCTCCTTCTGATGGTATGGGACGCATTCAGGACCACGCGGGAAGCCCGGATCGTGACCAACCGGGCAGGTCTCTTCTATACAGTCGCTCATGCCATATTCAACTTTGTAGGCGCCGGGTTGTGGGGTCTGGTCCATACGCTCCCGCAGGTGAACCAGTGGACGCACGGGACCCAGATCACTACGGCCCACGGCCACCTGGCGTTCTATGGCGCTTATGTGCTGCTCGTGATAGCCATGATCTACGTGACCCTGCCCGCGCTCCGAGGCATCAAGGAATACGATCCCAGCAGGGCCTATGCCGCATTCTGGTGGATGACCATATCAATGGTGTTCATCACCATGGTGTTGACCGGCGCAGGTATGGTCCAGGTGTACATGGAACGGCTCATGGGTCTGGACTACGTAGCGGTGAAGTCGAACTACAACCTCTGGTTCTGGATCTTCCGCGCAATCTTCGGCGTCGGGTTCCTTGTCGGGGTCGGTATCTTTGTGTGGGATTATTTCACGCTCAAGGAAAAAGCTCCCGCCAGCGCATAGGATCGTTTTTTTAAAGTCACTCATTGAACGAGGGCAGCCGCTGCTGCCCTCGTTTTTTTTAAATCTGCGTCCATCTGCGTCATCTGCGGATAAAAGAGTTTTGCTCTGGTGCAGCGCCCGTCTGAGTCGGTACCCACAAAAACATTTACATTTATGGCCTGCTCTTCTATAATCAGCTTCATGAAAACCGAATGCACTGTACCTATTCTCATAATGCTGGCAATCCTTTCTTTTCCCGGTACTATCTTCCTTCCCGCGAACGCTCTTGCAACACCCCAGTATGCGCAGCAGACCGGTTTTGAGTGCGCCACCTGTCATGTCGACGCCATCGGCGGGGGGAATCTCACGCCTGCGGGAGAACAGTTCCTGGCGGAACTGAAGGCAAAGGGCCAATACCGCCAATTGACCACAACGCAGCACGCGGTTCGGCTCCTCATCGGCTACTTCCACCTGCTGGCAGCCATTGTCTGGTTCGGGACCATCATCTACGTCCACGTTCTCCTGAAGCCTGCTTATGCCTCCAAAGGCCTGCCCCGGGGCGAGCTCCGGCTCGGCATGCTGTCCATGGTCGTCATCCTCGTGACCGGTATACTTTTGACCATTGCGCGCATGCCCAATCTTGAATCCTTTTACACCACCCGGTTCGGCATCCTTTTGAGCATCAAGATAGTATTGTTTTTTGTTATGCTCACCAGTGCATTGATCACCGCCACCTACATCGGTCCCAGGCTTCGCAGGAAGCTGAAAAGCCCGGTGGCAGCGCTCATTTCCAACGAAATAACCCCTGAGCAGCTTTCCCATTTCGACGGAAAGGAAGGCAGGCCGGCCTACATCAGCTTCAAAGGCATGGTCTACAATGTGACCAACAACAGGCTCTGGAAGAACGGAGCGCATATGGTGAAACATACGGCGGGCAGCGACCTGACCGAGGCGCTCAAGGCCGCTCCCCATGGCGAGGACAAGGTCCTGACCATGCCGCAAATAGGCATGCTGGTCACTTCTGAAAGAAAACCGGAAAAACCCTTCTACGAGCGTCTCTTCTACTTCTTCGCGTATATGAACCTCGCCCTTGTTTTTGTGATCGTCTTCGTCATTTCCCTCTGGCGCTGGTGGTAACCCTATGATGCACGTCATAGCGCTCTGACAGCCATCATGGTATAACGTACTCATGACGCTCACCACTTATAGAAGGATCACGCAGGTGCTGTTCATTGCCCTGGTTTTTCTCGTCCCCGTGCTGGACATCTTCCGGTACGATACGGACACCCACGAGCTGATCGTATTCGGCTCGGCCTGGACCCTTGGCCTGACCCCGGATTTTTATGCAGACCAGAGCGCGTCGGGCGCGTTCCATATCGCCGTGCAGTTCTTTTTGAAAGCCATCCTGCCCTGGCTTCTGTTCCTTGCCCTTTTCCCGTTCCTTGGCTACGTGACCGGGAGGTTTTTCTGCGGCTGGCTCTGCCCCGAGGGCACGCTGTTCGAGCTCTCCGATTTCCTGACCCTGAAACTGCTCGGAAGAAAAAGCCTGTACGGAAAGAGTGCGCATGAACCGGATCAGGGCCCTACTCGCCCGTTCGTATACGGGACCATAGCGGTTTTGAGCGCTCTGATCATCCCCCTGGCAGGCGGCGTGGCCTTGACCGGATATCTTGTCGCTCCCAAGACCATATTTCACCAGATCGCGACCTGGGACTTCACCTTCGGCGTGAAAGCCGGCATCATCGGCGTTGCCATCTATATGCTCGTTTCTTCGATCTTCGTTCGGCATGTGCTCTGCAAATTCGTCTGCGCCGCAGGCCTCATGCAGATGCTGTTCGGCTGGATCAGCCCCGTATCGCTCCGCCTGAACATGGACACTGCCAGAACCTCGGCGTGCACTGATTGCAAAGGATGCGACAAGGCCTGCTTCATGAATGTGACGCCGCGAAAGAACAAGCGCGACATCTCCTGCGTGAACTGCGGCGCCTGTATTGAAGCATGCAACAAGGAACTCGGCATTGGTAAGGGTTTGTTTCACCTCGGCTTCGGAAAAAGCTGCTCTTTGCCGGAGGAAAACTGCAAAAATATCACGACAGCAGAAGCGGTTAAAATAGGATGAGCTCGTAAGAAGTCCGTAAGTGTCTCCCTGAACGAAGTGAAGGGTCTCTCATCGCATTGATAAAGCGAGATTCTTCGCTCCGCTCAGAATGACAAATTGAGTGGTTTTCGACTTTTTACGAGACCATACAAATAGGGATTAACCCAAAAGCACACTGAAAAAAGGAGCCTCACTATGGAAACGATCGACCTCAAAAAAGAAATAAAGTTCACACCCAACCGGATCTCGCGGGAAATGCTGTCGGACAAGCCGGAGATGCGTGTTGCGCTCATGTGCCTGAAAGCGGGCCAGAAGCTTGACCCCCATAAGGCCCCGCTGCGGCTCCTGATGTACTGTGTCGAAGGCAAAGGCACGTTCACCGTGGGCGAAGAGAAGGTCGAGGCTGATGAGAAGACCTGCATCCTTTGCGAACCCAACGTGCTGCACGGGTTTGCCGCGGACAAAGGTGAAAACCTCGTGGTAATGGCAATTGTAACGCCTGTTGATTAACTTCAGCTTTTCAATGAGTTGCGTACATGATCCTAGATACGGCAGTTGGCCACATAAGTCACAAAATTCACATAGTAACATCAGTCTTTTGACGCAAAAAGCATAGTCACCTTCTCGGTGAATCGCTTTATCAAGTTATTGCTTGCTTTTTATGTGCTTTATGTGCATTTTGTGGCTGAACTGCTCTTTTTAGGATAATAGATACAGGTAGAGCCTGTATACCCCTGCCGGCCAATGCTTGTCGCTCTATTTATTCTTGACAAGCATTTTTTTTGTGATAGTATAAGACCAATTTGGTCCTATACTTCTTAAATCAGCGGCTCCTCCGTTTCGGACCTGACCTGTGCTACACTAAAAAGGACTATGCTCGTAACCAGAGAAACAGATTATGCAGTGCGGTGCGTGCTTTATCTTGCGCGCGAAAAAGACCAGGTGGCCAACGTCACCGAAATCGCCCATGCCATGCAGATCCCCAGGACCTTTCTGGCCAAGATCCTTCAGCGCCTTATCCGCGGTAAGATCGTCGGGTCCCTGCGCGGCATGAACGGCGGTTTCAAACTCGCAAAAAAACCGGCTGACATCTCCCTCCTGGACATCATGGAAGCGATCCAGGGGCCTGCCGGCATCAATGTATGCGCTGTGGACAGCAAAAAATGCCAGAGGAGCTCATCATGCGCGGTTCACCCCGTCTGGGTAGATATTCGAAGGGAGGTGGAGAACCGTCTCAAAAAGGAAACCATCGACAAGCTGCGGGGAAGATAATTTCTTAATTTGGGGACAGAGGTCATGCATAAGGAGGCAACGGTTATGAGTGATTATCAATACGATAATCAAACAGTAAAAGGCTTTATTCTCTCCTCCATCTTCTGGGGAGTGGTCGGCATCGTCATCGGTCTCTGGATCTCGGTCCAGATGTGGCTGCCGTCATGGAACATCGCGCCCTACTTCACCTTCGGGCGGCTGCGGGTGGTGCATACCAACGGGCTCGCTTTCGGGCTCGGGATCGGAGCGATCTTCGGGATTTCCTATTATATCGTCATGCGGCTCACCAAGCGGCCGCTTTTATTCCCCAAGCTCGCGAGGTTCCATCTCTACCTTTTTAATGCCGCCATAGCCCTCGCCGCGTTAAGCCTGTTCCTCGGCATGAACCAGTCACTGGAATATGCCGAGCTTGAGTGGCCCCTCGACATCGGCGTCGTCATCCTCTGGGTGATGTTTGCCGTGAACGTCTTCGGAACGGTCATCAAGCGCAAAGAGGAGCAGATGTACATCTCCCTGTGGTACATCCTTGCAACGGTCGTCGCCGTGGCCATCCTGTATCTCGTGAACAACCTGTCGATCCCGGCGGGTCTCACCAAATCCTATTCCGTTTTTGCCGGCGTCAACAGCGCCAATGTGCAATGGTGGTACGGGCATAATGCCGTGGGCTTCATCTTCACCACGCCGTTCCTTGCCATGTTCTATTATTTTCTGCCCAAATCAACAGGCCTGCCGATCTTCAGCCACCGCCTCTCGATCATCGCCTTCTGGTCCCTGGTTTTCGCCTATCTCTGGACCGGGGCGCACCATCTGGTGTATACGCCCCTGCCCGACTGGATCCAGACCCTTGGCATCGCCTTCACCATATTCCTGATCGCTCCGTCCTGGGGTTCCGTGGTGAACGGGTATTATACGGTCGGCACGGACTGGTCAAAGATGGAGTCGAACTACCTTACCAAGTTCTTCATTCTCGGCATCACCTTCTATGGACTGCAGACCGTGCAGGGGCCGACCCAGGGCCTTCGGGTGGTAAGCCAGCTGATCCATTACACCGACTGGGTGCCCGGCCACGTGCATATGGGCACCATGGGCTGGGTGACCATGACAGCTGCGGCGGCGATCTATTACATCATCCCCAAGATCTATAACACGCAGATCTACAGCGAAAAGATCGCGAATATCCATTTCTGGCTCGTGCTGGTGGGCCAGTTGATCTTCTCGATCACCATGTGGATCACCGGGATCGTCCAGGGGGCACTCTGGAAGGCCACGAACCTCGATGGAAGCCTGGCCTACACGTTCATCGAGGTCCTTGCGAAGAACTATCCCTATTGGAAAATGAGAACGCTCGGGGGCTTGATATTCACGGTCGGCATGCTCTTCTTCATTTACAATATCATCATGACGATGCGCAAAGGCAAGCTTGGTCTTGCTGATGCGAAAGCATAGGAGGTTGATCATGGCTGGAACTATCTATAGCAAACCGATACTGTTCGCGATCGTCGCGGCCGTCGTCATCCTGATCGGGACCGCGGTGACCATGTTCATCCCGATGCTGACGGCGGAGATGCACCCGAAACTGGCTGATCTCAAGCCCTATACCGCGCTGCAGCTGGCAGGCAAGGACATCTACCAGCGTGAGGGCTGCAATAACTGCCACACGCAGACGGTGCGTCCCCTGAAAACCGAGGTCATGCGGTACGGAGAATACTCCAAAGCCGGAGAGTTCGCTTATGACCGGCCCTTCCTCTGGGGTTCAAAGCGCACGGGTCCGGACCTGGCCCGCATTGGCGGCAAATATCCTGACAAATGGCATGAACTGCATTTTGACAACGCCCAGGCATTCTTTGCTGAGTCCAACATGCCGGCTTACGGCTGGATGAAAAGCAACAAGCTCGATCCTGCGGCGATCGAGGCGCACATGAAGGCTAATGATTTCCCCGTGAGCGCCGGAGAGATCGCGCAGTTGAAGGACAGAACGGAGCTTGATGCCCTGATCGCCTATGTCCAGGCGATCGGCTCGTCCGTAAAGAGGGCCTCTGCGGCAACGGCACAGCCGTTGGTCAGGGAAACGCATGTACCGAACCCGCTTGCCGGAGATGCCGCGGCGATCAAACAGGGGGCAGCCCTGTACAAGCAGCACTGCTCCGCCTGCCATGGCGATGACGGGAAAGGCACCATCGGCCCAAGCCTGGCTGATTCCACTTTCCTGTACATTGCCGGCGATGTGCCTGATGTCGATTACTTCGAGATCATCAACAACGGCACCCAGCCCAACATGGTCGAAGACGGACGGACGGCAAAGGGCGGCATGCCCTCCTATTCCGGCACGCTGGACAAGAACAAGATATGGGCCTTGGTTGCCTATATCAGATCCCTCCAGGGGAAAAAATAAGGAGCTCCTATGGCCGATGACATGGATTCCATACACGACTTTGAAGCAAAGACCACGTCGCGCAGCCTCCCCTTTGGCTGGCTGCTGCTGTTCTGGGGACTGATCCTCTTTGGCGTTTATTATTTCATAGCCTATACGCCGTCCATCAGCGGATGGTCCCAGGAACGCGCGTACACGGACTCGGTAAAACCGTAACCCCCGCGGGTTCAGGGGCGGTAGTCTTCTTGAGGCAGCCCCTGAATCCGCACCCTTGCACACAAAAATACCATTCCGGGAGGTGTTCCATGGACATATCGGTATTTGCCACGATCGGCTTTACCGTTGCGGCAGTGATCGGCATCATCGTGCTGATTGCTACAGCCGGCAAAAAAAAGGATACACAAAATTGATACATTCGTAATAAGTCTGTTAAGCCGTCTTTGCGAGCGTAGCGAAGCAATCTCGAAGTTCGTATCTGTCTGTTAAGACGAGATTGCCGCGTCGCTCCGCTCCTCGCAATGACGACAGTGGGGACTTCTTACGAGTTCTTATGACCTCATCAAAATTAACGACCCCCTGAAAGACAGGATTATCATATGGAAAAACAAGCATGGGCATATTTTCTGTTCGGACTCGCCCTGGTCGTGCTCTTTGTGATTATCATCGTGCATTACTATTCAAAGAAGCGGCACGAAAAGGTCGAGGACGCAAAGTATAAAATGCTGGATGACGATGAGTAAAACGTTTCACCAGCTGCGGCGAGCCTGCGGCATGGTTCTGCTCCTGGTCCTCATTTGCCTCCCCTACCTGCAGATACACGGCGAGAGCGCCCTTCGGTTCGATATCCCCTCGCTTCGTCTTTTGTTCTTTGGGACCAGTATCTGGATGGCGGACTTCTTCATCATCCTGATCGCAGTGATCTTTCTGACCTTTTTCACTCTTTTTGCCACCACCCTTTTCGGCAGGATCTGGTGCGGCTGGCTCTGTCCCCAGACGGTCCTGGTCGATGCCACGATGTTCATTGAAACGGCCCGACGCACAGTATCCTCACAAATTATGGTATCCTGGCTGGCAGGCCTTCTGGTCAGCGCGGTCGTAGCAGTCAGCCTCATAGGGTATTTTGTTTCTCCCTATGACATTCCGCGGGTATTCCGGACCGGGGGATTGCAAGCACAGATCGTGGTCTTCTCTTTTCTTGTTCTTGTTGTTCTTCTTTTCCTTGACCTGATCGCGCTCAGGAGAGGGTTCTGCGCAACGGTCTGTCCCTATGCAAAGATGCAAGGCGTGCTGTTCGATGACCGGACGCTGGTGGTCGCCTATGATCGGGAACGGGCTGATGAATGCATGCGCTGCGGCGCCTGTGAAAAAGTCTGCCCCGTCAACGTCGACATCAGAACAGGTCCGCACATGGCCTGTATCCACTGCGCTGAATGCGTGGACGCCTGTACGGAGCGAACGGCCGCCACAGGCCGCAGATCACTGGTCAACTACACCTTCGGCGTCGCTGCTCTTCGCAGGACGGGGATACGGACCAATCTCCTCATCACCGGAACGCTCACCGTACTTTCACTGGCGTTCCTTGTCTACCTCGCAGCCTCACGCATGCCCTTTGATGTAAATGTGCAGCTCGATTACACCAAGGCGCCGACCATCGAAGTGGGAGGCGTCACCAGGTCCTATGTGCTGCTGCTCAGGAACATGGGTGCAACCGACCTCATTCTCGATCTGAGCGCAGCAGCAGCATCGGGCAAGGTCAGGGTGATTCCCGATACGATAACGCTCCCCAAAAGCAGCACCGTTGTCAAAATGCCCATTTCGATAACCATGGCCCATGCGCCGGCTCTTGCACAAGCCCCGGTGCCGGTAACCCTGACCGTGCGGTCACGGCAGCAGAACCAAAGTGTAGCCAGAACGATCTACTTTATGATGCCACAGAACAAATGAGGCCTCCCATGCGATCAGTCATTATTATCATCAGCATTCTTGTCGTTATCGCTACGATCGGTACGATCGCCGTGGGCATGAAGATCTTCGATGGAGTTGTCGTTGAAAACCCCTATGACGCCGGGTTGGCATGGGACGAAACCCGTCAGAACAAAGCTGCTCTGGGATGGAGTGTCTTCCTCCGAAACAGCCTTTTCAGGACCGGCAGGAATGAGCTGACCCTGGAAACTCTCGACCGGAACGGCCGGCAGCTCAAGAACGCCGTGGTCCAGGTAACCGTGAGCCGGCCGTCAACGCTCGCCTATGACAAGACCTACCTGGCAATCAAAACATTGGACGGAAAATTCCGGGTTGACGTCGATTTTCCGCTCTTCGGCTCCTGGGACCTCAAAATAGCGGTTAGCAGCGACAAGGACCGCTGCAGTTTCACCAACCGGATCTACGCGGAGCAGCAGAAACGCGAATCGTAGGAAATCCCCGACCGTCCTCCCCTTGGCAAGGGGAGGACTCTTGTAGCCCCTCGATAGCTTAAAGCCCCCTCTCCCTTTTTCCCTCTCCCGCTGGGGGAGAGGGGCAGGGGTGAGGGGAGATATTAAAGGGGTTGGGGAGATGGTTCGAACCTAATGTTCGTGAAGTACAACGCACCGTTTCGTCATTCCCGAACGCTTTAATCGGGAATCCAGAGTTTCAAACGCCACTGGATCCCCGATAGGGTCATTCGGGGATGACGGATATCAGGTACCTGAATTCACTTTGCACTTTGCATTTTGCACTTGGCTTTTTAGAATTCCGGCTTGTCCGAATCAGGAAAACATGCTCTATACTCCACGTTCACGCAATATCATACTGCTCCTCTGGCTTATCACGGTGCTGACCCTGCCGCTTTCCGCCATTGCCGGGAGCGCGATTCCCTGCGATATCCAGCACGGCCCCTGCGTCATGGAAATGAATGGTATGACCATAACCTTCGATATCCTGCCAAAACCTGTCAGGACCTTGTCCGAGCTTCAATTCATGGTGATCATAAAAAGAAACAATACTCCTGTAACCGATGCGTCGGTCACGCTCAACCTGTCCATGCCCGGCATGTACATGGGAAAAAACCGGCCTGTGCTGAGGCACGTCGGCCGGGGAACGTATCAAGGCACAGGCATCATCACCCGCTGTACGACGGGTAAAAAGACCTGGCAAGCACAGGTCACCGTAGGTCGCGGCGAGCCTGCAACGATCGCGCGCTATCAGTTCGAGGTGCTCTAGTGGAACCTGGCTATCTTCTGGCGCTGACAACAGGCATCCTCGGCAGCTTCGGCCATTGCCTTGGCATGTGCGGGCCCATCGTGGCATCTTATACCCTGTCAGGCTCATCAGGCAGTCGCCCCTGGTCCGAGCGTCTGGTCCCCCACCTCCTGTACCACGGAGGCCGCATCACCATGTACGCTTTCATCGGGGCGCTCATGGGCCTTTCAGGCTCCTTCGTGAACGTGGCTATGAGCATCGCCGGGCTCCAGAACGCCGTTGCCGTCCTTGCCGGCATCGCCATGGTCCTTATGGGCCTGAGCATTACCGGCATAGCAGGCAGGACAGCCTGGCTCGAACGCCACAACATCGTTGTGCTGCGCTATGCAAAAAAGGTCATGTCCGCACGGTATCTCCTGCGTTACTATCCCCTGGGCCTGCTCCTGGGCCTGCTCCCCTGCGGCCTGTCCTATACCATCTTCATCGCAGCAGCCGGCACCGGCGGCCTGCTCCCCGGCATGACGACCGCGCTCCTCTTCGGGATCGGCACCCTGCCCGCCCTGCTGCTCTTCGGCACCGCCATAAGCTACTTCAGCGCCTCGCTTCGCAGCACGATCTACCGCGCAGGCGGAGCGCTCGTCATCATCATGGGCATCTATTTCATCTTCCGGGGGATCAGCCTCTATGCCGACCTGTGATCATTGCCTGCTCGACGTGCCGGAGCAGGACGCCCTGTACGATGAGATCGACAACCAGAAAAAGGTATTCTGCTGCCACGGGTGCAACGGCATCTATCGCCTGGTGCACAACGAGGGGCTTGACGACTTCTATGTGAAACGCCGCTCCTGGGTCCCCGGCCCTGCCGAAGACCGACCTGTTGACCGGTCCTTATTTCTGGACAGCCTGCGGACTGTGGGTGACGAGATCGAGACGGACATCATCCTGGACAATATCCGTTGCGCTTCCTGTATCTGGCTGAACGAAAAGGTCCTGCTCAGGACCAGGGGGATCACCTACGCGCGCGTGAATTACGCCACGCACCGCGCACGGATCAGGTGGAAACCGCGGGAGATCGATATACAGGAGATCCTGGGCCGCATCAGGTCCATCGGCTACAGGCCCAAGCCCTATTTGCCCGCACAGTTCGAGGACGAACAAAAAAAACAGACCAGAGACCTCCTGTTGCGCTTCGGCACTGCCGCATTCTTCTCCATGCAGCTCATGCTGTTCTCCATTGCGCTGTACGCTGGATATTTCCAGGGTATCGACGAACGGACCAGGCTTCTTTTTCACGGCATCTCGCTGGTGCTCACCACACCGGTGCTGTTCTATTCCGGCTGGCCCATCATCAGGGGGTCGCTCCAGTCTCTGAAGAACCTGACGCTCAATATGGATGTCCTCATAGCCGCCGGGGCGCTGTCCGCCTACGGCTACAGCATTCTTCAGATGGCCACGGGCGGCGAGGTCTATTTCGATACCGCTGCCATGATCGTTACGCTCATCCTGCTCGGCAGGTACATCGAAGCAGGAGCGCGAAAGAAGGCGGCCGAGACCATCAGCGGACTCATGCAGTTAAACCCCCAGGTGGCAAGAAAACTTGACGGCAAAGAAGAAGATAACGGGGACGGGTCTCAGCTGCATCTCGCTCCGCGGCAGGTCGTGCCCATATCATCGATCGTACCAGGCGATCTGATCGAAGTGATCCCCGGCGAAAAGATCCCTGTTGACGGCATGGTCATTGCCGGTACGTCGGAAACAGATGAATCAATGCTCACCGGAGAATCGCGGCCCGCGACAAAAACAGCAGGCGCAGCGGTCTTCGGCGGCACGCTCAATCTTTACGGAAGCTTCATCTTCCGCGTAACCACCATCGGCAAGGACACCATGCTGTCCCGGATCATCCAGGCGGTGGAGGATGCGCAAACGCGCCGTGCTCCCATCCAGGCAGTGGCGGACCGCGTCGTGGGTTACTTCGTTCCGGCCGTTCTGCTCGTTTCCGTCCTGACCTTCGCAGGCTGGCTGTTCCTGGGCGCTCCCGTTTCCCAGGCGGTCATGAACGCGGTCTCGGTCCTGGTGATCGCCTGTCCCTGCGCCCTGGGGCTTGCCACTCCCCTGGCCATCCTGATCGGCACATCCTTTGGCGCTTCAAAGGGCATCCTGATCAAAGGCGGTGATGTGATCGAGAAGACGGCGGGAATCGATACCGTGGTGCTCGACAAAACAGGGACCATAACCGAAGGGAAACCCTTTTTGATCGGATCTTATGGCGTCGGGATCACTGACAGCGAAGCGCTCAGGTTTGCCGTTTCCCTCGAACGCTGCTCGGAGCATTCTTTGGGCAAAGCTATCGTCGCAGCAGGAAGAATGATCGAGCCCTATGAGGTTTCGGAGTTCTCCGTGGTGCCGGGCAAAGGTGTCCGCGGGATGATCGACCATAAACCTGCCTTGATCGGCAACAGGGAGTTCATGGAATCCGGGGGAATGGATGGCCCTGTTGATACGGTCCTGAAGAGAGATCAACTCGAAAAGATCATGGCAGAAGAAAAAGCCGGAGCAACCGTCATGTATCTTTCGTGGAACAGAATCCTCTCCGGTGTACTGATCGTCGCGGACAGGGTAAGGACCGAGGCTGCCGAGGCAGTCGGTATGCTCAACCGCGCAGGGCTTTCTGTTGTCATGGTCACGGGGGACAATTTGCCGACAGCGCTGGCAGTTGCGCAGAAGGTCGGAATCGAGTCCGTGAAAGCCGGGACCTCCCCCCTGGACAAAACCGCGGAGATCCGTCAGATGGAGGGTGAAGGGAAGCAGGTGCTCATGGCTGGCGACGGCATTAATGACGCGCCTGCGCTGGTGCAGGCTACGGTCGGCGTTGCCATGGGAAGGGCCACGGATATCGCTTTGGAGAGCGCGGACATGGTCATAATGCGCCCCGACCTCCGGCTGGTTGCTGATGCAGTTGCACTCTCGAAGAAAACCTTCTCGATCATACGACAGAACATTTTCTGGGCCTTCTTCTACAACCTGATCGTGATCCCCCTTGCCGTAATGGGCCTCATGCACCCCGTCATGGCTGCGGCAGCCATGGTCTTCAGTTCGCTTACGGTAATAGGAAATTCCTTGCGCGCGAGGTTAAGAACATGATGGGGACCATGCTCCTCCTGATCTTTTTGACCCTGGCAGTCGGTTTCGTGGGATGGCTGTTATTTCTCTGGGCGGTCAAGAGCGGTCAATATGATGACATTGAAGGGCCGAAGTACCGGATGCTGGAAGACGAAGGGGAAGAGGATAAGAGCGATCTGAAAAAATGAAGGAAAACCGCAGAATTCCAGTTATTCGTACGAAAGTTGAGCGTCAACTGCGAACCGCTATCTCGCGCAGAACCGCTGAGGGCAACTATCAAACTTAGTGTGGATCTTCCGGGTTTGGTGTGGGCGGATGTGCAAAAATATACAGCGGCGACCGATGTCACCTATGCTGTAAGAGGCAAGGTCATTTGAAATATTTTTTCGCTGCCGCAGATTTCAGGAAGTTGATGATCGCCAGGAGTTCCCGGGACGGTTCTCCTTTGGTGACAATGCTTAGTTGACGGGTGATCGGTTTGATCTTGACGACCTTCACCTTGCCCGGGTTCATTTTAACAAACCCTTCCGACAGGACGCCCAGGGCGATGGGCGACTGCGAGACGAGGTCGATCTCTTCCCGCGTGGTCACTGCCGTGAAGGCGCTTCCCGTAAAATCCGCGTTGTTCATCACCGTTTCCTGCAGGAATTTCCGCGTGCCCGAACTCTTGGGCGGAACCATGACCACGATCCGCTCGTCCGGACCGCCCACGGCCTTCCAGTTGACGATCTTACCGCTGTTGATGTCCGCCAGCTGTTCCCACGTCAGGGTTTTCACGGGATTCTTCGGGTGGATAATGGGGACCATGTTGTCCTTGAAAATAACATGCTCCTGATAGGTCCCCTCTTCGGGCACCCCCGTTTCCTGGAAAGCAATATCCAGCGGCACGGAGATCATTGCCGCCGCAGCCTCGCCCTTGATGAGCTCCTTCAGCCCGTTGATCGTTCCCACGCACCGCATCTCGAGCTTCGTTCCGGTTTTTTTCTCCAGAACGGCCTGCGCCGGTTCCAGAAGTCGCTTCTGAAAGGTTGTGGAGCCCGAGAAGACGAGCGGAGCTGCAACGGCCAGGCCTGAACTGCCCATCACGAACAACAGCGTTATCAAGGCAACGTAGTACAGTTTTTTCATCACGAACCCTTATCCAGGTGTCTGCAGCGCTTCTCTTCTACCACGTTTGCTGGAACGAGCCGGTGCCTATCGGGCTGCGGCCTTTTTGAGGCTTTCGATCATGTCGCTCGCTGTCTCGTCGATCAAAGACGAAAAGGCCCGTGCGATCTTGTTCTTGGGATCGCCCAGATCGATATTTTCCTGTTTTACCGCGTCCTGCCCCGAGCCCTCGTACAGGGGGAGCAGATCCCTGGACCGGGCCCCCGCATCCAGCGACGGCCATCCCAGGTCCGCGATGATCCGGCCCGTCTTGTCCACGATCACCATGGTCTGCGCCGCGTGAATGGCGCCGTCCGTCCGGTTCCCGCTCACAATGAAGGTTTTAGGTCGCGGATGGGTGATGGTCGCCAGAATGTGAACAAAGGCTACTGCGTCGACGTTCAGCGCACTGCACAGCCCGGCAGCTTGTTTTTGCATGACCAGCGGGATCATGGCGAGAGCGGTCGTATCGCCCTTATGCGGCGCCAATGCCGAACGAGGAATGAGGGGAAGACCTTTCGCGCCGATGAAGGATTGTTTCCACTGCGCCAGCTCCGGCTCGATGAGCCCCCGTGCCGCCTTTCGCTCTTCGCTTGATGGGTACATGGCCGAGAGCTCTTCTGCGGAAATCACGGCCAGGGACATCACCGCAGGTTCGCCTTTGTAGCCTGCCGGATCGAGGACCGTCCAGGTGCGCACGGTCTTCAGGTCAGACTGTGCCCGTACCAGCGCCCGCTCCACCACTGCCTGGAGCGCGGTCCTGTTGCTCTCCCTGACGGTGTCCGCCATGCGAGGCATAACAACGCTGACAATGGCGATGCTGTTGGTTTCGGCGATGAGATCCTTCTTCACCATGGCCCCGCCCATGCAGCCGGTGAGCACAACGGAGACCGCTGCTGCAGCCAGAAGTGCACTGATGGTCCTCTTCATAGCAAAGCCCCCTATTGCGTTAGAAAGTGCAAAAAATAAGTGCAAGATACCTAAACAATTTAATTAGCCTAAACAATAAATTATAGTACCACGACAGCCGGGACGTTGCAAGCGTTTTCTTCAGTTCCCTGCCGGAACCGGAGGCCAGGTTAAGTGGACCCCTCTGTCAAGACAATAAGGGGTCGAGTTTAAGATGGTAACCGATCAAGCCGCAGCGGCATAGCGCTGCCCTAGTTCTAATACTCCTTGAGGCTGTTTTCTCTCTTTGAATTTA